>JAEEGL014825604.1_pt1 | contig 234813 bp, 244 predicted proteins | sample 9134231 | NCBI WGS metagenome assembly JAEEGL01 (sample SAMN16246548, study PRJNA631951) | gut metagenome | biome: gut microbiome; feature: rumen; material: fiber-attached | host: Bos | place: Iran: Karaj | collected 2018-10
GTTGCTTTCCTTCTTATTGGTATAACGCCCGAAACTCTTCCCTGCCGAGATTTGCTTCTTAAATTGGCTCCCACATCGGAAGTACCCGTGTACTGTTCACTTACGCCGTTCCTGCGCAGCCGACAGGGACAGTACACTGTTGCTCATACGCCTAAGCCTTGTCCGTTGCATTGGAGCGGAAGACGGGATTCGAACCCGCGACCCCGACCTTGGCAAGGTCGTGCTCTACCAACTGAGCTACTTCCGCGTGGAGGCATTTTTGGGCTGAGCCCATTGTTGCGCCGGGGAAAACACCTCAAACCCCTTTCGAGGATACCATACGGGAGCGACCCTATGGAACGTTCATTACGAATGTCCTCTCAACAATCACGTCCGTTAGCCTCGCGGACGATGTAGTGTGGGCAGGGAGGGATTCGAACCCCCGAAGGCTGAGCCAACGGATTTACAGTCCGTCTGATTTGACCGCTTGCGTACCTACCCATAACCTCGTCTTCCCGAGGTGCCACCGTTTCCTTTAATTTAGGGGCGCGGGGTTCCGGTTGGACCGCGCAGATTTCACAGACTTGTCAAAGACCTCTCATTTTGGCACATAGGCAGGATTCGAACCTGCATTGGGCTGCGCACATAATATATCCCCTTCCGTGTCTCGGTGACCATGTTTCAGGGCGAGACTCAATGTGCTTTGCGGGCGTGGTAGGATTCGAACCTACGACCAGCGGATTAGACTCGATATTCAGATTCGAACTGAAATTTTCTACGACCCGAGTTGTCCTAACCATTGGACGATACCGAGTTGGTTCGTTTCGGTGAACCACCCCGTGTACAGTCCGCTGCTCTACCACTGAGCTACACGCCCGTATTTCAATAAGGACTCTTCAATCCTTTCATATACACCTCAAAGTACATCCTCTGATTCTCGGTTATGTTCATAAACCAATCCTCAAAATATTTGTAGTACTTCTTCTGTACGTTGTACCTGAACTCATTCCACAGGTATTCTTTCAAACTGTCGTTTTGCCCCGCTTTCCATATCTTTTCCTTTTATTGGAGTGCGAGGCAGGATTCAGACCTGCGAATAGTGGGGTTGCGGCCCACCGCGTTAGATCACTTCGCCACACGCACTTATTCTTTTATGAACTCGTGATAGTTCTTGTCCTTTACAAAACTCCCCTCCGCCAACTTCCTGTCAATGATCTTCACCATTTTCTTAACGTGATGGGTGTCAAACTCGCTCAGTATGCAGTCATCCCTCAGCCAATGTAGGTCTCCGCCCTTGGCGTCGTGCACGCTTACAGTCCCATGCTCCGTCCAATAAACCACCCAAACATCCTCGCCGTCCAACTTGGACATGAACTTGTAGTTGTTGAGCCAATCGTCCTCGCCGTAATAGTGGAGGCACATAAGCCGCATATTGTCGGCATTGTCCACTATTTTCTCCCACCTCTTCCAATCCTTATGGAAAAACACGTAGGTATCGAATCCGCGGGAGAATATGGTAAAGAGCATAAACACGATAAACAGCCCGAACAGTACAGCCCAAATGTCTTCCTTAAAAAATTTCTTCATTTCCTTTTACGTTTTGGTTTAACGATGCAAAGGTAAGAATAATTTTTTAATTTTCCAAATTTTTCTTGATCTTTCGCATAAAAAAAACCTCCTGCTTTTGGGGCCGGAGGTTGGAGATTTGTGATATATATTGTACTACTATGTAGTTGGGTGCATGTTTGTATATCAGTTCTCCATACCTCCGATGACGGGCTTTGCGCCGAGGATACTTTTCGGTGCAAACCAATCATAGTGATTATATGAACAACTGTTAAACAACATCGTTTTTTGGCTTCTTTTCTTAAATAAATATATACAAGTTTCAAAAAGTTTCAATTGAAACATCAAATGGGGGAACTTTTTGGTATCTGGCCTGTCCTCGAGGACTCCGGCTTCACGCACCATTAGAGAGTCGACGCTGACGCGTTATCCTTAGTGTGTACCGCTCGTCTTGGGCCTGTCAATTCAGGTGACCGCTCTCCCGGCCTGTTCCCCCTACGGATTGTAAATGATGTTTCGTTGGGGTACAAATATACATCTTTTTTCCGAATTCACGGAAGTTCTATCATTTTCAGGTTGAAAACCTTCGAGGCTTCCAAAATCATTTCCTTGAATTTCTCGACGAACTCCTCCCGCGTAATCTCCTTTATCTTCTTGGCCTTCCTCCTCATCTCGCTCTCGGTATCTCCGTAGATGTAGAAAACGTCGTCGCAGTCGAAGTTGAACCAAGCGCAGTCATCGTAGCCGAAGTTCTCGCCGGAGAATCCGACACCGTTGAACTGATATGAGAACGCGTGGCTCGTGTAGGCCTCCCTGTCCCTCCTGACGCACCGCACAAACATGTACTGCGGAGCGTTTATGCCGTCGTCGTACATAATGTACTTCCCGTCGTAGTTGCTGACCCTCACCCTCCTTTGATCAATTTCCTCGATTTCATCCTTGATAGCCTTCATCCTCTTTTTGAGGGAATCGGCCTCATTCTCGAGTTGCTCAATCCTGACGTCGTCGGGAAGCAGTTCGGGAATCATAGTGTTCCCTTCCATACTACTGCCCCTTCTTCTTAGCATCACGGGCGGCCTTCTTCGCAGCCTTCTCCTCCTTGCGCTTCTCCTCCAACTGCTGAAGGGTGTAGTACGCGAGTTCGAGTTTCTGCACGGCAACCTCCTTATACTTATGGTACATTCCGAGGCCGACGTTGAGTTCGGGCTTCACGATACTGATTTTCTCCTTCTCGGAATCGTAGAACACCTGTGAGAGGAGTGACTCGATAAGCACGTCCTGACTCTGTTCGTCAAGGTTCTCGAAGAGTTCCTCGTTGATGGCGATACAGAGCATATCGGCGTCGCCGGTGAAAAGCGTCACGAGTTCGTTGGCCTTGATCACCTCACCGTATGATTTCTTGCTGTTGAGGCGGATTGGCTCCACGGTGATACCCATCTCCCTGAAACCGGCCGCGTTAGCGAGGTCCTTGACTTTCTTCTCCAAGGCCTCATCAAGTTCTCTTGAATATTTTGCCATATCTGATAAAATTTTGATTTCTCGTCCAAATATACAAAATTTTGTTCGGCGAAAACGTCATGTTCACTTTTATTGAACGTTCACGAAAAAATGAACATGATCGAATAATTTTGAAATCACGCGCATTATCCTTATACTACGCGTATATACGCGCACGTGAAGACCCGGAATCAAATTCCGTAGGAATTTCTACAGAAAGACAATAATGTTTAATCAATAATCGCTTGAGTAACTGAAGTTTAATCAATATCTTAAGCTCCGGAGCTTCGCGCGCGCGTGCGCACATCCGGAAACCACGCAGAAAAAGTTGTATATTTGTGGAAACGATTTTTCAATTTCAAGATATGTCAGACAACAACAACGCTTACGCGCAACTTGATTTCGTCCTCAATAATTTCAATTCGGGGATGACGGAGACCACAGACGAATGGTCCAAGGATGGCTCGCCTGCGACAGAAACGTACTCCGCGTGTCCCGAGAACTGCGCGTTCATTGATTACGCGCTTACCGAGAAACAGGAAGAAATCACTTCGAACCGCCCGTTGCTCACCAATGCGAACATTATAAAGAATATCTCGTTTGATCAAACCGAGATTCTGTGGAACATAATGCAACTCTACAACGACGGGAATGAGTTCGACTGCGATATGACGGCAAGTAAGCTCGGTTTCTACGGCAGCGGGAAAGGAAAGTACAACATCCCCGTTCCGAAGATACTTTTCGACGTGTTCCCTCAGGACGAGAGCATACAAAAGATTGAGAAATGGGGCGACCTCCCGCTCAAGGACGGTTCGATACACAGTATCGTCATCGACCTTCCGTTCGTAATCAGTCCCGCGAACTCACCTTCGGCGAAGAGTACGAAGAAAGGCTCGCAACTGATAGCGAGCAGGTTCTCGGCATATTACCCTGTGGACAACCTGTACCTGAGCTATTACAACTGGCTGCGTAACGCCGCGCGCGTGCTCGACGAGGGTGGCCTGTGCGTCTTCAAGTGTCAGTCAATGATTTCGGGCGGAATACGTCACAATGTCGAGGAGTTCAGTTTCATGGCCGCTCAGCGCGTGGGTCTCAAAATGATTGACAAGTTCACGCTCGAGGCGAAGGCGAGGTTGATTTCCAATGCGAAAATGAAGAACGGTCAGGAGCACTCCCGCTCATATACCTCAATGTTCCTCGTGTTCAAGAAGGAGTCAAAGAGGAAATCGAAGGAGTTCAACTATTTCGAACTGCTTGACAGATGCGAGAGGGAGAAGGCCGAAAATTTCGTGAACGTCGTCGAGAAATAGGAAATTTTCGTATATTTACACATAGAGTGAAGGTCAATGCCTGAGAAAGGTATCTGCGGTGTGAGTCCTGTAACGAATAGGGACGCGCGTTGACGTGCAGGACAAGAGTCACAGTTCGGGCTATATGCTGAAAACCCGACGGACGCGATATCACGTGAGATAGGCGATGTTATAACCATAGGAGTGATGTGAAATTCATCGTGCCGAAGAGGCGGATAGCCCTTCTGTGGTGCCCTGTCGCGGGCGTGTACGCTTTCACTCCGCGCATACGGGGGTTTGCAGATTTCTACGTTGTATTTGAAAGTAAAACTGCGAGGCTTAAGGACACACCGGCACGGGCCCCCGAAACAAGCCGGAGAAGTTACCACAGATATGCTTTACCGACAGGTACGACATCCAACTGCGGAAAGTGGGATAGTGAAATGTAAGCCTCGACGAAAAAACCTCAGGAGCAATCCTGAGGTTTTGTTTTTTTATGCCTTGTCGAATTCTGCCTTGTTAATGAAGTCGTCTCGCATATTGAAGAGTTTGTTGATTTCCAACTCGTCGAACTTGTACTGTTTCCCGTTGTCGTCTTCACCGCGGTACTTCTTGCTGAACTGACTCCTCGCGCCGTCCTTGGTAAGGTCGGGGTACAGTTCGTATGCGAGGACGGAGTGGAGTTCCTGTGCGGAGTCGAGCCACTTGTATACGAGTTCCTCCTTACCGGAAAGGTTATGCTTCTCGCCTTTTTCAGCGGCTTTCACACCCGTGTCGTGTTTCTCCCTTCTGCCATCTCCTCTCTCCATGAAGTAGTTCTCATCGAATCCATTCTCGAAAATGGACTCCTTGATCAGATTGTATATGCGTTTTTCCAAAAGTTGCTTCTGCCTGTTCGTCAACATCCTAATCTTCTTTTTATAAGATAAATACTTTGTCGGGACCGTAAAAATTCGTATATTTGGGGAAGATGGGCAAGATTACGATATATAATGTGAAGAATGAGGAGCATACGGGCCCCGGTGTTTTCTACTGTGGCCGCGGAAGCGCCCTCGGAAACCCTTACACGCATATCAAGGACCGTGAAACGAAGGCCAAATACGTAGTAAGGAGCCGCGATGAAGCGATAGACAGGTACGAGCAGTACTTCAACGTAATGTACGGGCACAACCGTGACTTCACGGAGGCGTTCGACAGGATTTACGACTACTACGCGAGCGGCCGGGACGTGTATCTCGGCTGTTACTGCTTTCCTCAGCGCTGTCACTGCGATATCATAGCGAATAACCTGAGAAAAACCCTTATCAGGGAGAAAATCAAGGAACGTTCGTCGAAAAAGGCCCTGTAATATCTAGGAAATACCTGATATTTCCAAAATATCTAGGAAATATTAGATAATTTCTTAATAATCGGCAAATATTAGGATTTTTCTTAATAATGAGTAGGATTTTACGTAAAGGCAAGTGGGATGGTATTTGGGACAGGCCCAAGTATCAGGAAATGAGGGACAAGATAACCAACGAGTTCAAGGGTTTGAGATTTGTGGAAGAGGGACACAGGTACTTTCTTGGTGACAAGGAGTTTACCTGTGTCTCCAATGTAACACATGTGTTTCAGGAGCATTTCGACCCGGTAATCAAGGCGCAGGAAACGTACGAGAGGAACTTCAGCAACCCTCAGTCCAAATACTTCGGCATGACCGCCGAACAGATACAGGAGGCTTGGGCCGAGAACTCGAGACAAGCCTGCGAACACGGAACCGAGAGGCATGAGTTCGGCGAGTCCTGCTTCTATTACATGACGGGACAATGGGATAAGATACTTCCCGCGTTCAAGGACAGGCTCACAGAGGATGGCGGTTTCGAGGCTATCTATCCGAAGGAGGAGGCGACTGTAAAATTTTGGGAAGACCTCCCTCAGTCGTACGTGCCGATTGCCGTGGAGAACATAACTTACAACAAGACGCTGAACTACAGCGGAACGTTCGACATGCTTTTCTACTACGACGCGGAATTGGAGGGGAAGGACCCGAGAAACAGTGGATTCGTAATCTTCGACTACAAGACGAACAAGGACCTGTATAAGAACTTCCAAGAGAAGAAACTGCTCCCTCCGTTCCAACAGTTGCTCGATATGCCATGCAGCCTCTATAAACTGCAGTTGTCGCTGTACCAGCTCAACCTCGAGCAGATTGACGGGTTCAAGGTGCACAGGCAGGGAAGGAAACTGATTTGGCTCAGGCCTTCCGGCGAGTATCAGAAAATAAATTTAGAATCGTATTCGAACGTGCTTTGCGAATATCTCAAAAGGCACCCGATAATCTGAAAAATATTCGTATATTTGTAAAAACTATAAAATTTATCATACATGGAATTGAAAGAAAGGCTCAGCCTCTTTGAGAGGGAACTGTCCTACATCGCGGATCCTGAAATCAAGGAATTCTGCGAACAACTGTTGGCTGAGGCCGACGATTATTTTTTCAGCGTGCCCGCTTCATCCTCGGGTAAGTACCACCCCAGCTTCGCGCTCGGAAACGGCGGTCTCGTACGGCACACGAAAGCCGTAGCGTATTTCACGAACGAGATTATCCGCCCCGAGTTGGAGTTCGAGACCATTACGAGGCGCGACGCGGACCTTCTTATCACGGCAGCGATTGCCCATGATATCAAGAAGCAGGGAGACGGCTCTGAAGGCCACACGGTCAGGGAACATCCGCAACTCGCCTCCGACTATATCAAGAAGATTTACGACGAATACGAGTGGAACACGATTACGTCGAAGGATATCGTGTTTATCCGCAATGTCGTTGAGAGCCACATGGGACCTTGGCAGACGCCGAAACCCGTCTCGCGTGTCCAGCTCATTCTTTTCTACGCGGACTTTATTGCAAGCCGAAAGGAGATTGTCGGGCTCGATTTCATTGATAAAGGGGACAATTCGGCGGTTGAGGCTTACGAGAAGCCTGTCTACACCGTGAACGATTACAAATTCGACTTCGGTAAAACGAAGGGCATGACGATACGGGAGGCTTACGAGTCCAACCCGGGATATATCAAGTGGATTGCTTCGAAGGAAGATTTCGGAATGGTCGAAGTGAGGAAACTTGTCAAGGAATTCTTGAACAGCCTTTAATGGACAGTATAACAGACACTATTAACGAAATTCGCGCTCTTATGGAAGAAACGGTCTCCTATCTTCACTCATGGTGCTGCACGAGGAACGGGGAATACCACCCGACCGATTACCGCGGCGTAAAAATGGCGGTTATCTCACTCCTTGGTGGCTCGGCGGTAGCCAGTAGGGAGGAAAGCCATGACATCATTGGCTCCTTCAAGAACGGCGTCAGGAACGGATCAATCATGATTGGCACGCAATGCTTCGGCCTATCGAAAGATTACGAAGAAGAACTATATAAGAAGCACGCTGAACACGTGAAACATTTCGAGGAAAAATACAATATAGCAAATGAAAGAAATTAAAACACAGGAAGAGCTGAAAGCCATCGTCGATTCGACGGATGTCGTTGTGTTCAAAGTTGGCGCCCCGTGGTGTGGCCCGTGCAGAACACTTGAGTCTATAATCAGCGAAATCGAGGCTGAAAACATAGATTCCGCTGAGTTTCTGGAAGTGAACGTCGACGAGGCTGACGAGGAATTCGTTGATAATCTCAGGGTTAGGAACGTACCGGTCCTTATCTTCTACAAGAACGGTGAGGCTGTAGACAGAACCGTCGGGCTCCTCTCAAAGAACGACCTGCTCGACAAGATCAAGAATCTCAAATAGCATGGAAGAGAAAGTGGACGAGAAGATTTACATCGACAAGAACAAGGGAGAAATACATCTTTCCAAGAATTCGCTCGAACACCCGGACAGGGAGTTCACAATTCCGCCGAAAACCAATGATTGCAAGACAATGAGTTGGTTTGAATTTGAATCTTTATAAACCGTACAATATGGCACAGGAAAATTACGAAATGGTTAACCACCCGTCCCACTATAACAGGTATCCAATCGAGGCCGTGGAAATGGCGAGAAGGATTTGGGGCGACGAGGCAATGAAGACCGCGGCGGAGATTACCGCGTTCTTCTACAGGATGAGGCTCGGGCTGAAACCCGAGAACAGCGTGGAACAGGAACTTGCAAAAGAAGAGTTCTGGCTAAACTATGCCAAGAAAATCGCAAGCAAGGGAAACCCCGACGGGAAGGAAGTCCTAAACGACTAAAAACACTTATCATATATGAAAAAGAAGAAAAATTACGTACTGACGGCTGAGAAGGCCGTTGATGGAGGAACCGCCACCATCCTTGTCTACGGAGAACTGTGGGAGGATAGTTTCGTGGACGGTATCCGTATCCAGAGGGTCGGTCTGTCCCGTGACGGACGGCGCATTATCGAGCACGGAGCCGAGGTCCTCGGTTCGCTCGGCATGCCCTATGCAAGGACCAAGTTCTTCAACTTCGGTTGGGCTATCTGCGCCCCCGGCGACAAGTACAGTGAGGAAATCGGCGTAAGGCTCGCCAAGAAGAGATTCTCGGTATCCCCGCTGTCCACACAGTCAGGTAACCTGCTCACCGACGACATGAACCTGTCTATCCTTCAGAACGAACTCGATTTTATCTCGGACAATTTCGACAAGTTCTATAAGAGGACCGAGGAGCCCGATGCGGAGGAGATAGTACTTCAACCCAATGACATTATCACCATCGCTCCCGCAACGAACAGCAACTTCAAGGAGGATATTCATTTTGGATGCATAGAGAAGGTAAATGAAGACCGTTCCGTCGTGTTGAAATGGGATATCCAAATCATGAAACTGAAGGACGGGACGCTTCTTAGAAAGTGGAATGAGGGGCAGCATACCCTTCTGAAATACAATGAGGAGAAGCCGAACTTTTGGCTCTCAACTCAGGATGAAATCAATGCCCTGAAAAAGTATTTCGAAGAATTCGGAACTACAATCCTGCCCTCTTAACAGAGGCCTTCATAAAACAGCGAAAAGCCCGCGTTTGCGGGCTTTTTTCGTTGTCATGGTAGGATTACCTACTCAACTGTATTACCTTGTCAATAACGCCTTCTTTTACGGCTTCCTCGGGCGTTAGCCAGTGGTCTCGGTCGCAGATAGTCCTGACGTAGTCCACATCCTTACCCATGTCGCTTGCGAGGACAGTGTAAAGCATTTCCTCGCACTTCTCCATCTCGCGGGCTGCGATTCTGAAATCGGGTGCCGTGGCGCGTCCCGTTCCACCGCTCGGGGCGTGGAGCATAATCTGGCTATGGGGAAGCGACATTCTCTTGCCCTTGGTTCCCGCGGCGAGGAGAACTGCGGCCATTGAGGCGGCGGTTCCGCAGCAGGTAGTGGCGATAGGGGACTTCGTGAACTTCATGACATCGTAGATGCTCATTCCGTCGTACACGCTTCCGCCGGGCGAGTTGATGTAGATATTGATTTGCTTGTCAGGGTTGTCCGTGGACAGGAACAGGAGCTGCGAGTTGATGATATTGGCAACGTCGCTGTTGATTTCCGTTCCGAGGAACAGGATCCTGTCCATAAACAGGCGACTGAACACGCTGATCTGCGTGGCGTTCAACTTTCTCTCCTCGACAATTGTCGGCTCGATGTATTGGTTGATCAAAGATGAGTACTTGTCAACGGAGGTGCTTGATACCCCGCAGTCACGGGCGAACAGCCGATAGTCTTTCTCTAAATTATTATTCATACTTGTTGCGTATTTGTTTCTCGATTAACAGTGCAAATATAGGGAGAATATTCCTATTTCCCAACTTCGTAGAATTTCTCGAGAAGTTTCTTCTGCTCGGAGGTAATCTTCTCAGGCGTCTTGTACCTTACCATTACCACGAAGTCACCGTTTCCACCCGAGAAGGAGTTGACCCTCGCGAAGCCCTTACCCCTGAACCTGTACGTGGTTCCGTACTTGGTAAGTTTGTCGATGTTGACCGTGTACTTCTTCCCGTCGAGGTTGAGGACTTCCTTCTTACAGCCTGCCCACGCCTCGAGCAGGTTGAGGTCGAGAATGAACACTACATCGTCCCCATCCCTCTTGTACGAAGCCTCGTCAGCGACGTGTACGAACACGTGGAGGTCGCCGTTGATACCGTCGCCACTAAGCGGTGCGCTGCCCGCTCCGGCGATAACCATAGTCGCTCCCTCAAATGCTCCGGCCGGAAGATCGACTGTAATGTTCTCCGTGGTGTACTCGATCCCGGTTCCTCCACACGACTTGCACGGGTCGGTAATAATCCTTCCTGTGCCGTGGCAGTACGGACAGTCCGTAATCTGTTGGAAGAACGCGTTACCACGATGGCTTGAACTGACGTATTTTCCCGTACCTCCGCAATGTGGACACTTAGTGTCCTTTCCGCTTTCGGATCCTGTACCATGACACTTGGAACATTTCTTCGCCTTGCGGACGGAAACGGTCTTGGTTACTCCGTTATAAGCCTCGGACATGGTAATGGTAATCTCAACCTCGGAATCGGGGCCCTTGTTCACACGCTGTCTTCTCCTCGAACGGACCCAATCGAAGTCGAAGTCGGTGTCAAAGTCGAAGCCCGGCCCCATGTTAGGCATGCCGTCTACGGAACCGAACATATCGTACTGCTTGCGCTTCTCGCTGTCGGACAGCACGCCGTACGCCTCACCAATGTCCTTGAACTTCTCCTCGGCCTCTTTCTTTTCAGCCTCGGAACTGTTCGCCCATTTGTCAGGGTGCCATTTCAACGCGAGTTTTCGATATGCTTTCTTGATATCGTCATCGCTTGCGCCTTTCTCGACGCCAAGAATTTCGTAATAGTTTTTTGCCATATTGTTACTAAAAAAGGAATCCCCGCCGAGGGCGAGGATTCATTCGTCAGGGTTTATTAAAACGGGAGGTCGTCTTCCGGCTCCTCCTCGGCGGGAGCTGCTTTGCGCTTCGGTTTCGCCTCCGGCTCGTCATCCTCGTCCTCGGGCTCTGCGGCCTTGCGCTTGCGGGGCTTCGGCTCGTCCTCGTCCTCGTCTTCCTCGACTACCTTGCGCTTGCGAGGCTTTACCTCGGGCTCATCGTCCTCGTCCTCTTCGACGGACTTGCGCTTGCGGGGCTTCGGCTCGTCCTCGTCGTTGTACTCGGCGGGCTCTGCCTTGCGGGCGCGCTTGGTGGTGATTTCGGCCTCGTCGATGTCCTCGGGGTCCTCATTGGAGCGCTTTGTGGCGGTTCTGTTCTCGGAAGTCTGACCGCTCGTGTTGCCGGGCGTGAACTGAATGGAATCGGCGGATACGCGTCTGCGAATTCTCGTGACGCCGTCGCGACCTTCCTCAATGTCGGCGTCGAGGTCTCCGACCACCGTGACAGAAGAGCCCTTCGTGAGGTACTTCTGCATATTCTTGTATCTGTTCGGGTCGAAGGAGGTAACATCGTACCAATGGGTACGGTTTTCTCCGCGAACGAACGCATCGCACGCCATTGTGAAAGTCAGGAAGCGTGTACCCTGCTGTGATTCCTTGACGCTTGCGTCACGGCCGAGACGGCCAATCAGTGTGATTTTCTCCATGTTCTAAAAGTTTTAACTATCTAAATTTTATATGTTTTCTTAGTGCAAATATACGCTTTTTTATTGTTTTTTCCAACTAGGGGGTATATTTATTTGAAAATACATTGGAAAATGAGTGAGAAATTCAACTTGAACGACATTGAAGTCAATTTCCCTGAGGCAGTTATCGAAAAGGACGGAGAGAAGGAGATTGATTACAAGGCTCTTTCGCTCTTGCTTGCCGAAGAAGTTTGCGACCTAAAAGATCAACTACTTGAAAAGGACTATCAGGTGACGAGAATATTCGAGCGTCTCGAGCGTCTTGCTGAGATGGTCTAATACCTTGTGCATTCGTACAAGGTAAGGAGCGTGCTGTCGCTCAGATTCTTGACGAACTTCTGATAGAACCCCTTTATCCACTTGAATTGATCACCGGTCTCATCGAACTCGGTCCATTTCCCTTTATTCGACACAAACGCGTAACACCAAAAAGCGGTGGACGTCAAGACATAGTTCTCCTTACTGCCGAACGCCTCGAAATAGGACGTTCGGTTTTTCATATTGTTGTATATGTTCTTCTCGTAGGCGGTCTTGGGCTTCTTCCCTCCCATAACGAGGTCCCACGCGGTTTCGTACGGGGTCTTGTCGGTGAACGCGGTCAGTTCCCAATCGATGTCACCCTTCCTTGCCGAATACGCCTCGGTTCCGTCCTTCAACTTGAATGGTACGGCAAAATTCCTCGCAACGCGGGCGGTGTCGTATTTTCCGTCGGGGTTTTTCGAGGTTATCGCATCTCCCGTTTCGGGATCGAGTTCATAATCCCTCGTAAGGTCGAGGTAGAAGTCCTCGATATCCTCATTTTTAATTTCCTCAATGAGTTCCGCCACGGACGGGTCGGTGTCAAGTGCGGTTTCGAGACTCTTCAGGTACTGCTGCCTGTATTTCTCGGCATCCTTGAACCTGTATGCGGTGTATTTCGGATAGGTGAAGTTCACGTCGTGGATTGCCATGAGTTCTGCATGGTTGTCGCCCGCGACCAATACGTTGAAATGTCTGTTCATTCTACAGTCTTAAACAAATGAATATAGCCCAATTGAGGGCTGCGAGGGTAAGGGCCAACAGTCTTAGCCTTGCGGCTTTCGTTACGTCGGCCTGTGTACTCCCGCCAAGTTTCGCGCTCGCGATATCGGCGATTGTGGTGTTAATGTATATCAGCACCCAAAATATGCCGAAAAACAGCAATATGAAATAAAGGAATCCCATTAGTTATTAAGGTTAATGTAAATCTCCCGGTCTTTTTTCAGTTTGTACATCCATTCGGGGACGTTGAGGCGGACATACATATTGCCGACCTTCTCCTCGAAGAGCCATCTGTATTCAAGAAATCCGTACTTGCCATACGCGTCAACCTTGGGGGAATAGGCGATAATTGCGCTCGTATAGTTCTTGTCGCCGATAGAATCGTCCTTGTGCCCGAAGTTGCGGTTGGTATCCTCCTTCTCATAGAAGGCGACGGGCTTCTTCCACACTCCGTTGTCGAGATATTCGAACCCGTAGAGGTATTCCGTGACGAATTGGCCCGAGTAGGGGTAAACGATCCTGTATCCGCTCGCGCTACTGCGTCCGTCGGAGTGGTCCACGTAGATTCGCTCCCAACCGTTGTAATAAATGGTCTCGATACGCTCGAGGGCCTTCTTCTTGAAGAAATCAATCTTCTCCTTCCCGTACAGGATATTGAGAATGCCCGTGGTGTCGACAAGGGCCTCGTATGCCTTGTAGTACGAGCCGAGGACGAGGTTCTTCCTGTGTTTGAGGTCGTCGTCGAACAGGGCCGTGCCTTCATATTCGCTTCCCTCGTACATGTACTTGGAATAGGCATCGATATGCTCGGCAATGTAGGCCTCCTTGTCAATGTAGCGATAAACAACGTACTGCCCATCGCCGTTGACACTCACATCCTTCTTCGCTCCCGAGATACCGATACTTGAACTGAGACCGGTCCTCTTCACGAAGGAGTCGCTGTATTTCCCGTCCACTTCGGACACGGTCCTCTCGGACTCGCTCGTGACCCTCGTGTAAATGCTACGGGAGAGGGACAGCATTGCGACGCTGTCTGCGCTTTCCTCGCTGAAAGAGATACCTACGCCGTACAAATATGAGTCGGACGGGGTAAAATCCTGAGCGTAAGCGCCAATCCACCCAAACAGGATGGACGCGATAAGCAGTACCTTCTTCATCTCTATGTTACTCTACGTTTTCCTTGGGGACGGCGATAGTGAGTTCCCACTCGTATTTGGTCTTTCCTTCCTCGCGGATGCGACGGCGTTTTTCCTTGGTGACCTTGATGCCGTAGGCGTCCATCTGGCTCTTGGTGGTCACAAGTTCACCGTAGCGGACGTTCTCGGAATCCTTACCCTTGGTGGTACTCTTGGAATCGTACTCACGGACGGAGTTGCTGTTCACAGCGATGCTGTTCTTGAGGTTAACCTTGTTGATGGCATTCTCGAAGGCCTTGTCCCAAGCGATATCGTTGTCGATACTCTGACCGATACCGTCAGAGGTGTAATAGCCGTCATTGGCGGCATACTTTGCGGTCCCGCAGGACACAATCATAATGGCGACTGCAATCAGTCCAAAAATTTTCTTCATCATACTCGTCAAATTTTTAATTGGTTTAACTTACGATGCAAATATACGAAGAATTATTTTAACTTCCAAAAATAAGTTGTATATTTTACATTGGAATGGCGGAAGAGAAGAAATACTACTATTACAAGAAGAAAATAGGCCGAAGGAAGAAACCCGGCGCCAAGAAAAAGAAGAAAATAAGGGGGCGGAGATGGCAGGAACCGTGGGACTACAAGATAATACGGTTCAATTTCCGCGTCCAGGACAAGTATATCGGCTCATACCATGACCTGAAAGAGGTCGAATTAGCCCGCCGTTTGCTCCGATTACGGAACGAGGAGGTCGTATTCCCGAAGAAATATATCAACAACGGACGCTCCAACAAACAAATATACGACAATGTTTCGGAATATGTCGTTCTGAAACGGGTAAAGGATGACGAATCCGGGAATACTTCCATGATAAGGAACGAATACGGGAAGTTCGTCGAGCACAGGTACACCGACAAGGAGTGGATGATATGGGACAAGTTCCCATGCGAGACCGAGGAGACATTCTGGGTCTACGGGTTCAATCCGAAGACGGACAGGAAGACGTTCACTTGGATTTACGACAACTTTGTTGATCAACAAATATCCGACAGGAACGACATTATTATAATATATGTGTACGGGAACAAGGTAATCTTCAAGTACGACCTTGATTTCGAATTCGTGATATGCAAGAACCAATCTGACGCGATACGAATGTACAACCTCTTGGAGGAGTGGTGTACGAAGAAGAAGCGTAACGTGGTGTTCAGCGGAATGGTCACGAGGAGGACACAGCGGCTTGAACAGACAATCGAAATGATACAGGACAAGACAGGCTGGGACAGGAGGAAGATAACCCGAAAATCGACGAGGGCATAAAAAAACGGCGGACTTTGCAGTTCGCCGTTTTTCGCGGATTAAGCGAGGTCCTCGATATTCTCCTCCCCCGCGTCGAGTTCCTTCTGTTCCTTGTTGAGGAACGCGAAGCACTTCAGTTTCCACGCTCTCGCTATCATATCGTCCTTCTTGATAACGAGGCCCTCATGAGGCACCTTGTTCACGCAGTCAGGTGAATTCTTCTCCATGTAGAACCGCTCGTCGTTGGCGAGGGACTCAATGAAGTTCTCGTTCCAATGGTTAGCCACGTCGAGGTTAGGATAGAGGTCCTTAGCCTTGCCGTAGTAGCACTGAATGACAGGTGTCAGGCCGTTGTTCTTGCACCACTGCTGAACCTCCTGTGTGGAGAATTCGTGGGATACGCCGTCGACATTGGTAAGGGTGATACGGTACACCATAACCTTATAGTGCTTTCCGTAAGTGTAGGTCTCACCGGCCGCAGGCGCGACACAGCCATAATCATAGTTCTTCTGAATGTAACCGCCGTTGGGCAGGAAGCCGACAATCTCAGCGTAGATTGTCATACCCTTGATAAGGTAAGGCTGAATGAATTTGAAAGCCTCTCCCCAAACGTCGTTGCCTTCTCCGTAGAACCCGCCACCGTTCTTGTTGCCGCCAATCTTTGAATTCTTGATGACGGAACGGGAAGCGTAGAGATACTCGTACCTGTTGAACTGCTCACCCGTGAGGAATTTCGCTACCTTCTCCCTGAACGTGAGAGGATGCTTGCATAGGACGTAGGCGAAAATCGCGCTAGTGCCGTGCCATTTGTGGGTGAGTTGGATAGTGTCCTCGGGGGACACAGCCGTAGGATCCCTGCGGACGATGACGGTGTCATAGTGGAACTTGAACTGCTCCTCAATGGTCCTGTCGAACAGTTTGACCCTCTTGTCGTAACGGCCCTTTGCGTTTCCGCCACCGTTATGACGCTCAACGATGTACTTCTTGTTAATCCAGAAGGACTTACCCTTGTGCTCTACCTCGTCGAACTCGGTTCCCACCCTGCAGTCGTCCTCGGTGAAGGCGATGTTGGTGGAATCCACGACGAAGTTGCAAAGGGTCTGCAGAGGTAGTAGGAAACCCTCGGAAACCTGTCCCTTGAGACGGATTGCCTTCACGCGGCCGTTATCCTCGAACATGCCCGTTTTCTGGGCGTCCGCGTTTTTCTCGGCGTGGCGGTAAAGGTTCGCGTAAGACAGGAACTGCGGGTTAATGGTGCAGGAGGCCGGAAAGTAAACGAACTTACCCGGCTGTTCATCGATACCGACGATGATGGTGTAACCATCAACGTGCGCACACTTGAGGCGTGTAACCTCAGGATTGATGTGTGGAGTGAAATCCTTGATTTCAACCACTTTGGCCAAATAGTTCACATTGGCCTTCTCGCTTTTGTTTAGTTTCATTGGTTTTAACAATTTTAACTCTCCGCACCACCTGTTTTTTGCAGGGAAAACAGGAAACCTTTTTCAAATATACAAAAATCCTAGAAATAATGCTTGGAACACTCTACATCAGGACTCAATACCTGACATTCCACACAACCTACCTCGATATCCGGGTGGTCTCCGTTGTCGATAATATCCTTCCACTTCCTGAGAAGGCTCGGCGGAAGGCTGATACTGCTCTTGAACGAGTCGGGGCCTTTCTCCTTGTAGGCGACTTCAAGGACATTGAGGTCCAACATCCTTTCAGCCTCCCTCGCGGCCTCCTTGATATCCTTGTCCACGGTCTTCACGAAGGTCTTGTTCCCGTCTTCATCCACACTGTAAATGTGATAGTGCGGGCCGAGCACCTCGGCGATTCCGTCCACCATCACGGGGTTGGTAAGTTCTTTCTCTATTATTACTCTCATGGCTACTGTATCGCTTGAAGGTCCCTTTTCAGGTTTCTGAGGATTTTGGCCACTGTCGCGTACCCGTTTTCTTCGGCCTCCGACAGTTGATCTTCAATGTATTCCATCTGCTCTTTCGTTGGCTTCTTGATAATGTGGTAGTAATAGGTGAACTCTATCTCCTCCTCAATGAGTTTCTTTTCCTCCTCGGGAATATCGAATTTGAGGAGAAGTTGCAGGTGGCGGATAAGGCGGTTCCTCATTTCCTCGACCTCGGTCGGCGTCTGACTGTATTTCAATGAAGGAAAAATCGTCTCTACCGCGTTCTTCACCTCTTCGTTCGCGTACCCATTGTCGCGCATTACCAATGCCCGCCCTAAGGCCATTGCGTAGTTTTTGTCCATCTGTGATATGTGTTTTGAAAATTATTCCCCGACCAACTGACGATACAGTTTTTTCTTGATCACCGTCATGTTCAATATTGACGGCAATTTGAATTTGTCGGCATCTTTGGGGTTTTCCTCCTTGATGGTTTCCAAAATATACTCCCTCAGTCCCTTGATGGATGCGTTCCGTGAAACCCTGACGAGCATGTCCCCGTACGTGAAGTTTCCATCCCCCTTTGAGGTGATATAGGAAACGTGCATATAAGTTGTTCTCATAATAAATTTTATTGTTTTGAAGTTACAAAAATGTCGTACTCATCGGACCTCGGCCATTCAAGAATAGCCGTCATTTCACGGATTGAACCGGCCTTGAACGTAGGGCGCCTCTTCTCATTATCCTCGATTGTCGGGGCCTCCACATAAATGTAAACCCACTCGATATCGTAACCCTTGACGAGGTTCTTCAAGGCGTCGCGGTATTTCTTCTTGATGTTAAGGTTGTTCAGACAGACGCTCTTGCCGTTCTTCACCGACTCAACGAACCTCTCATTGAACACCCTTGTCACCTCGGCCTCCTTGTCGGCGGACAGGATTACCTTGTCTCCTTCTGAGCAGTATCCGAGTTCAGCCCTGATATCGTCACGGGAAATCATTGTGAGTTCCCTTGTCTTGGCGAGTTTGTCCGCATAGGTGTTCTTCCCAGCGCCGGGCAGGCCGATAAGCATATATACTGGAAGCGCGTCCTTTCCCCTGCCATCCCAATTGATGGGCAGGCTTGTACCGTGGACAAGGTCGTATGCGTCCTTGCTTCCGCAATAGAAGCCGCCGTTCAAGATACCGAGGCGGTCAGCAATCCTCCAAATGGCGTCGATTCTCTCAAGGTCGCCATAAGTCTGGTCCGGATCCTCTGGTGAACTTCCGAGAATGTCACAGTGCTTCGTGAAGATAACGTAATCCCAACGGAAGAAATCCATTCTCGACAAGGAAATCATTTCGTCAACGACCTTTTTGGACTTCGATAGGTCGAGGGCTTTCATGTGGTACCTTGCGCATGCACAGATTAGTTCCCTTATGGAGATATTTGTATTCCACAGGATAGAACGTGCAATCTTCTCGCCCTCGAATTCATGACCGTAAGCGTGCCAATTGTTCTTGACCCACTGCGTAGTCACGGACTTCCCGATATCGTGGAAAAGAACACAGGCTATCGCGGTCCTCTTGTTGAGATGGGCGTACCTGCTGTTATTCTCAATCAGATCGTACGCGGCATGAACGCAATTCTTCGTATGGTTCATTGCGTTTCCTTCTCCGTGCCACTTCGGGTTCTGCTCACACTTGCTGAGTTCGGCGAACTGTGGAATACTCTCTACGTACTCCCAATTTACATCATACGACGCGTACACTTCGTCAAAGTGCTCGGCCTCCCTGTTGTCTTTGAATAATTCCTTAAACATATCTTTTCTGTCTATTCCCACCAACCTTCTTCCCTGTCGGCTCTTATCTTATGATAAAGGTGTCTTGCTTTCAATTTATACAATTCGTCAAGATGCCTAGTATAGAAGTCTTTCGTCTTCTCGGTCACGAACCTGTCTGCGTTTCTCGCGTTTACGTAAACATCGGTCACGCACTTGAAATCCGGCGACTCCACAATCCTGTACATGCCTTCCTCGTCCGTTTTCTCGGACAGCAGTTTTCCCTCGATATGGAACAGGCTGCGCTTCCCCATCATTATCTCGAGCAGGCTCAGGCAGATGTCCATATCACGAACGGTGAACTCAACCCCGACATACCTGTCTTTCTCCTTATGCCACTCTCGCATTTCCTTGATCTTGGCATATTCGAGTTCAAGAAGAAAACTCTCGTCCCACGGGTCCCCTTTGAACGCAGTCTTTACGACGTTCATGTGGCGCTTTCCAAGCGTGTGCTTGAAGAAGTACCGTATTGCGTAATACGCTTTCTCGTACCACGGATCTTCACGGAACAATGTCTCTGGGTTGAACTGTACTTCCATATCAGAATTGAATCAACGCACCGACGCCTTTCTTGACATAGATACGCTTGATTTCCCTACCCTCCACCTTGGCTCCGAGAGAAAGGTACGGACCTCCGTCGGTATCTACAGCGACGAGGTCGAACTCGTCCTGATTATCGTCGAATACACCATCATAGGTGTAGTACATAGGCATCCAATCCTTAGCCGGCACATATCTGTATGTGTTCTCGCCTACTTCCGGTACGGGTACGAGCGTATGCGTATCCCCGTATCTGCTCTTCAGGTTAATTTCCTTACTCATCTCTCTTAGGTATTAAGGTTTTTATTACGTTACCCTCTTCGGAGAACGGAGCGGCGAAGTGGTCCTCCCATACGCTCCTGATATACTCCTGTTCCACCATTACGGGGACGCTCCTGTCCTTTGTATCGGGGACGAAGTTTTTGAATACCCTCTTCTCCTTGTAAATGAGACGGCCGTATTTCTCGCCGTCATTATACTTGGTATTCCAATCAATACCCTCCCTTTCCTTGAGAAGGGCAATCTGTTGGTCGGTGTCAAGACCCGTGAGGTCCTTGCTGGAGATATAGGTCTGCGCCGCCTGTTGCTTGGAGTTGCGGACACAGTCATTCTGTCTCCAAAGGAAATGACAGAATGCGGTGTTGTAATCGGGAACGCTCCACGCCTTGCAGTCGAACTCGGCGAGTTTCTGTTCCTCTATAAGTTTGTAGACTTCGCTCGGTTTGTAAATCGTCTCCTCGCAGTCGAGTTGAATGTTCTCATACGCGCGGTCTTTGATTTCGGTAAGGGTCACGAGTTGGTTGAACTTGGACGCCGCCATTGCTGCGCAGATAGACTGAATCTTGCAGAGCCTGTACCCGAAAAGGGCGTCTGTGGCCGGCGTGTCGAAGTCGGTTACGAGAATCGAAATCTCATCGCTCTGAACGTAAGCGAACTTCGCCCCCTGAATGTTCTGCACAAGATATTTGGCCGTCTCGTTCATCATTCCAATGAACGTATTGTCGAACGGCTTCTTGTATTTGTTTTTGATCAACTTCGAGAATGAGCGTCCGTCAAGCATGATGATGACGTAACTGTTCGGAACGAGGGCATAGTCTGAAAGTCCTCTGAAGTATTCACATTTGTCCTTTAGTGTATCGAAGTGCATTTTTATTTAATTTTGAAATATTATTACCTGTGCAAAGATAGGAAGAATATCCCACTTTTCCAATCACATCCTGTATCCCTGTTCTTCCATGAGTTTGTCATTGTACTCTTGGAATGTCTTACAGCCGGCGTTTTCTACCATTTCCCTGAAATGAGCGTACAACTTCTCGAGCGGGACGAGTTGAAGGCCTGATATTTCGGCGTCGAGCCCGACATCGACCCTCAGTTCCTTCGATTCGCGGTTCAGTTTGTCGATTGTGCCGTGAGTGTGCCCGTGTACCATACAGGTTCCGTGTGTCCTCCTGTTCCAGGCAAGGAGCGGGTAGTGGCACATTTCCACGCAGAACGTCTCTCCCTCCTTTATGAACGGGAACTGATTGTGGCTGAACTTCGCCTCCTTAATGTCATACACACCCTCAAAGTACCTTTCAAGCCCGTTGCAGGACTTGTCGTGGTTGCCCCTTATCAAGAACTTGGTTCCATGCAGCCTGTTCAGTATCCTCTCGGTCTTCTCCTTGTTCGCAAGGCAAACATCGCCAAGAATATACACGACATCGCCTTTCTTTACCGTCTCGTTCCAACGGTCTATGAGCCATTTATCGTGCCTCGACAAAAGTTCCTCATTTGGAAGTCCTTTGAGTTCCTCGAGCGTTATACCGGCCGCTTCCCTCCGTTTCGGTTTGAAATAGAGTATATTTTTATGCGTAAAATGCGTATCTGACGTAAAATAGACCTTCATATAGCAAATATACCAAAAAAAACTACGGCTATTTCGAAAAATAGCCGTAGTTTCCAAAAATAGATAAAATGAACAGAAGTATGGATTATTCCTTTGGTTCCTCTTTCACTGGTTCGTCGGGATTAGGTTGAGGCTGTGTGGCCTTGTAAATCCTTGTCATGATAGGGAACCACTTCTCCTGTAGTTTCTTCTGAGCGGCGTCGATTTTCTCGATGTCCTTGTCCTTCGCGGCGGTTCTGAGTTCCTCGAGGATAGGGGTGATTTCGGCCTTCTCCTCGTCGGTAATCTTGTCGCCGAGTTCCTCGATGGACTTCTCGATCTGGAATGCCGCAGATTCTGCGCCGTTAATCTTGTCAGCCTCTTCCTTGGCCTTCTTATCGGCCTCAGCGAACTCCTCGGCTTCCTTCTTCATTCTCTCGATGTCCTCGTCGGACAGGCCGCCCTTTGCCTGAACGGTGATATGTTGGTCCTTGCCCGTAGCCTTATCCGTTGCGGATACGCTGAGGATACCGTTGCTGTCGATGTTGAACTCGACCTCAATCTGAGGGATTCCGCGCGGAGCGGGTGCGATACCGTCAAGGTTGAACAGTCCGACCTGCTTGTTGTCCTTTGCCATTGGACGGTTACCCTGCAGGATGTTGATAGTTACCGCAGGCTGATTGTCCTCTGCCGTGGAGAAGATTTGGCTCTTCTTTGCAGGGATGGTGGTGTTGGCCTCGATGAGGGTCGTCATTACGCCGCCGAGCGTCTCGATACCGAGGTTGAGCGGGGTAACGTCGAGGAGGAGGAGGTCTGCGGAGGTATCGCCGGCAAGAATGCTTCCCTGTACGGCTGCGCCGAGGGCGACGGCCTCGTCAGGGTTCGCGGTCTTGATAAGTTGGATACCGAATTCCTTCTCGAGTCTCTCCTGAACGTAAGGGATACGCGTGGAGCCGCCGACGAGCAGGATACCGTTGAGGTCCTTGGTGGTAAGTTTCGCCCTCTTGAGAGCCTCCTTTCCGCAGTTCATGACCTTGGTGATTTCCTTGTCGATAATCTCCTCGAACTTTGCCTTGGTAAGGCTGAGGTCGAGGTGCTGAGGCTGACCGTCAACCGCTGTAATGTACGGAAGTTTGATATCAGTCTTCGAAGTATTCGACAGTTCAATCTTGGCCTTCTCGGCAGCCTCGACGATTCTCGGCATTGCGAGCGTGTCCTTCGTGAGGTCGATACCCGTGCTCTTCTTGAACTCGGAAACAATCCAATCGGACACGAGCTTGTCGAGGTCGCTACCACCGCAGTAAACGTCACCGTAGGAGGACAGGATTTCGACGACCTTGTCGGAAATGTCCGCCACGGAGAAATCGAGGGTGGAACCGCCGTAGTCGACGACCATATACTTGCCTCCCTTCTCCATATCGATGCCTGAGGCAAGAATGGCTGCCGTCGGCTCCGCAATGATACGGAGGACGTTGAGACCGGCAATCTCGCCGGCTTTCTTGGTAGCCTCGCGGGCCTCGTTGCCGAAGAACGCAGGGACGGTGATGATAGCGTCCTTGACCTCCTCTCCGAGGTAAGCCTCGGCAGTGGCCTTCATCTTCGACAGAATCATAGCCGAAATCTCTTCGGGGGTATATTCCTTTCCGTCAACGACGACTTTCGGGTAGCCGCCGACGTTCTTGACCTCATACTGTACGTGTGAGATGTTGTCCTTCACCTCGTCATAGGTTCCACCCATGAAACGCTTGATAAGGACGATGGTCTCCTTGGGGTTGGTTATTTCCTGTCTCTTAGCGGAGGCGCCAACCTTGCGCTCGCCGTCCTTGAAAGAAACAACGGAAGGTGTGGTTCTGCCGCCTTCGTCATTCACGATAATCGTAGGTTTTCCGCCTTCCATGACAGCCACCTCTGACAGGGTGCTGCCTAAGTCAATTCCAATTACTTTGCCCATTATAAATTATATTTTAGAACATTATTTGCCGTTTTCGATTGCAAATATACAAAAATTTTTTGATATTACACCAACGACAAAATTCTTTCCTTTATGTTTTTCAGGGAATCGTTGTACTGTTCGCCGGACTTACGCTGCGCTTCGATTGCGTCGTTAAGTTCATTCATGATATTCTTCACATCTCCAACCCTAGACTCGTCGATAGGTTTCAGGCGCTCGGAAATAAAATCGTCAACGAACCGACAAACGATGAACGGCACGTTCGTCGAATTGTATTCTTTCTCATAGGAAACATGTCCTTCGTTTTGGTCTCCGTTGCTTGCGAGTGTATAGACTACGAATCCGCACTCCGTCGGAATCACCTTGTAAAGTGCAAGATTAAGTAAAGGCTCCCTCAACGGATCAATGAACCACTTTCCATATAGCGGTTCCCAATCCTCTCTCTTGAATGTCTCTGTAAAATTTAATGGTTTCATATTTTCTTATAGTATTTCAGGTCCTGTGTAGTTCTCGGGAACGTCCGCGATAATGCGCTTCACATCCTCCCTCGTAAACACGATAGGTTCGACAATCGGTTCTCCCTTATACATTCCGCACACGGTTATCGCGAGCGGGCAGGAGGTGTACTTGTCCTTAGGCTTGAAACCGAACGTACGAAGCGACTCCTTCACGGGGTCATACTCTTTCTGCTCGGTGATACAATAGAATTGAGTATTCTCATACTCGCTCACAGGCTTGAATCCATACTTTACCTGCTTCAGAATCTTTACGATTGTCTGTTGGGAAGCCCACACGGGTACGTCCCTGAAATTTACTGTTCTAGTTTCTTCCATTTCTAAATTTATTCCCCGTCACCAAGTATCAACTCCTTGGCGTACGGGAGGTTCTCGACAAATTTACAAAATTCTCCCCAATCTTCCTTGAGTTTATGATCTTTGCGCTGCCAATACATTGTCTGCAGCTGTTTGTAGTTTGTTGACACCCTTACGAACAGTTCAACGCCCATTGGACAGTTGCTGATACACTGCATATAGGCATAATACAGTGCGTCGCCCTTTGTCTCGGCGATAAGGACTGTCCCATCCCTGAGTTCAAACCCCATAGGGTTTCCTTCAATTGGGTAATGCTCCATAGACGCAATCTCGTTGTATTGGTCAATGTACTTTTGCAGGTCGTCGACGCTTCTTTTTGAAACATACTTGTTACAAGCGGAATCGGCGTCCATTTTGACGAGGCGATGCATTAACGAACTGCTCGATATATAGTCGAACCAATGATAGCGCTGGAACTGCTTCGTAATGTACTGTGTGTATTTTAGATCAAATGACACGCGGATACCTGTCATGAAATTGTCATGACATTTCACATTGGGTGAGTTCTTTGAGGCCCGAACGAGTTTTTTCGCCCGCTCGAGCCCCTTCTCGAATTCTTCATCAGTGTATTCCGGCATTTCAAGACGCATTGCGTTTCTGCACGCGATTACGCACTCTCGCAGGTCATACACTCTTACGTTCTTAATTTCAAGCATTTTGGAATTGTTGATTGTCTTTATCCTGCTTCTTCAAGGTTTCGGCGACGGCCTGCTCGTAGAGGGCCTTAGTGAGGTCCTTTCCAAGCACGAGGACAGCCTCGCATACGGCGCTCAACAGATTCTGCTCAACCCTCGAATAAAGGATTTCCCTGTTGGATTTTATGAATTCTACGACGTTCACACCATAAATGGGACCGGGGATATTCAACTCCTCCCTGATTTTTTTGAGACGTTCCCTCGGGTCACCAGAGTAGATGGCCTCATTCACCTTCTTGTTCAGGTCGTGGTTCATTCCGTCCACAAGACCCTCACTCTTCGCGTCGAGGTTCTCGATTTCCTCCTCCGTCGGTTTCTCGCTGTCCGGGATCAAATCCCATGACTTATCGAGTTTGTATGGGTTGAAAATTCTCTCTGACATAGCCTAAGACGCTCCAAGACAGGCGATAACGGCGCCCATTATGCTATTCTTTATTCTCTCCCACTCCTCTTTCTCTCTTCCGCTAAGAGGACCGAAACTTACGAACGAACGGAATCCGTCTTTCTTTTCAGGATTCTCCTCCTTCACCTTCACCTCGGGGGCGACGTACTCTTCCTTCTTTTCCTCCGTTTTCTCGTCAATGTATTCCTTCATTTCCGCTGTCGTAGGATAAGGTTTGTCGTCGATGACATACCAATCGTTCGCGAACAGGTCGTTGTACTTCGGAAGCCAACCGACCGAAAGCTCGCCACGCTTCGAGTTGTTCGGGCAGAAGCAGATAGCCTCCCTCTCCCAAGCGGGCCCACAGTCATAATGCCACGTGGGGTCAGATTTTCCGTCACACTGCCCACCTACTTTCTCGTATACGCCACTAAGGTCAGCGGTCGTATAGAAATCGAGCCCGCAGGCAAGGAACAGGAAACCGTTTTTCCATCCCTTCCTCGCGACTCTCTCACCGCGCTTCAGCGCGTCAAGTGCTGTTTGAAAATTTGCCATTTCTTTTATTGTTATACCTTTGATTATTTTCTGAAAGATCTGTCGCTTGACAGATTTACTATCAGCTTCGTATTTTCTCTCAGTTCTTCAATTGTCTTGCACCCCGTGTAGGACATACAACTCTTCATGTAGTCAGCCATATTCTCCGCCCACTTGGCGACGGGGTATTCGACGAGGATAGGCCTTTCGATTCCCTCCGACGTCACGTTCCCGCTTCCGCCGGTAAGCTTCTGAGCCTTCTTCGTGCTCATTCCGTAATACAGGCGGTAAGGCTTGCGGAGGCTCAGCCTGCGGTACGAGTCCCAATAGATATTGAACTTGGGGTCCCCGCAGAACTTGTCGGATTTCTCCTTCAACTCCTCGAGTTTTTCATAGTAATCCTCCACGGAAATCGCGTCAGCCATGCTAAGGTTATCCGGATGCAGGAACACGATAGGCTCGCAAGCCTCCTCTGCCTTGGCGAAAATGCTTCCGCTCATTACGGCGAATGCGCCGAGCGCGATACATTTCTGAATGTCGTCGAAATTCTGTATGCCGCCGTCAACGATTATCTCCGTATTCGCCTCGCCGTCCCACTCCTCCTTGCGCTCCTTCTCCATTCTAAGTTCGTCAATAAGCGTGGCGGTCGGGTATCCTACGCCGACGTTACAGCGTGTGGTGCATCTGCTTCCGCTGCCAACGCAGACCCTCATGAAATCAATCCTGTTGTTGGAATAATAATCATACGCTTCCGGCACCGCAACGTTGCCCGTCATAACGACAACGTTTTCGTGAAGCGACTCTGTCAGCCTGTGACAGATTTGGTAAAGCGCCTGCATTGTCCCGTGGGCAATGTCGATACAGATGTAGTGTACAGCCCCGTCTTCGAGTGTCTTCTTCTCCCAAAGTTCCTCGGCTTCGCTGAGCGAGAACGACGCGAACGTCTCCTTGCTTATCTCGACACGCTTGTCGTGATCAACAGTCCTCGGAACCACGCACATAAACCCATGCTCGAGCCAAACTTTGTAGTTCTTATCGTCAGTCACCGCACCCATAGGTGCGACGATTACCGGATAGACCTTCCGCCCGCACATTTCAATCATAGGGTCGCATTCCGACCGATGTCTGATATACGAGATTGGGGCCTGAACGATACTCACGCTCTCCAACTCGTAGCCGGTTTTAGTCAATTTGCTCTGTGGCATTTACTTCTATGTATTTGTCAGTTTTCCTTCTCTTCTCCAAGAGTTCATTCTCGAACTCAACAACTACATCGAACAGGTCTTTCGGAAGGTAGGACATGGCCTGTTCGGCAATATACTGCGGCATTCCGTAGTAGGCGGCCGCAATGGCTCCGGCCATATCCGCAATCGTGTCGGAGTCACCACCGATTTTCAGTGCGTTGGTTATGGCTTCGCTATAAGAGTTCGAGCAAAGGAAAGCCACAATAGCCTCGGGTACCGTGGTTTGGCACGTTGCGTCAAACTTGTGCACCCTTGCGACTATAATATCCCCATCAAGGGTGAAATAGTCCTCTACTTCGTGGTTCAGGTTGTACCCGAACTCATCTTCGATACGCTTCTTGATATAGTCCTTGATTTCTCCGCGACGGGCGAGATAGATTGCGAGTGCAATGGCCTGTGCGCCCTTGATGCCTTCGGGGTGGTCATGGGTCACTTTCGCTGACCACTCGGCGAGCCTGAGACATTCATCCTCGGTCTCGGCGAAGAAGCCGACAGGAGAAACCCTCATTCCTGCCCCGTTTCCGTAACTTCCCATTGGCTTCTGCTCGGGAAGGTTCATCCAATCCCTGAACATGTGGCCGTAGCCCGCATAGGGGTGGGCTTTTCCGAAACGAAGCAGTTCCCTGTTGAGTATTTCGAGGGATTCTTTCTCTTTAATACCCTTGAGGCCATCGGTTTTGATCAACCAAGACGCCACGGCACAAGTAAGGACGGTATCGTCTGTGTAACGACTACCGTCCCTGAAAAATATGATACGCTTTACGTCTGTGGCGTTGTGCCACTCGTACGCGCTACCGATGATATCACCGGTGATTCCACCAATAAAATTGCTCATTACTTGTTGTTGTTGCTGTTAACCACGGAACTGCGCCCAAACAGGAGCCCAATGAGGACTTCAAGGCCAAGTGCCTGCCAAAGGGTCACTTCAGGACCCGAGAACAAGGCGGGAACAAGCCAATTCCATAGTAATTGTACGGGCCAAGCGAAAATTAGCGTGAGCAGGGCCCAAATCCCGAATATTCCAAGAAATGCCACAATCGCCCCAAGGCAACCGACGGCGGTGTCGTTATTATAACCCATATATTTGACTTTTACAAGCCAAATATACAAAATTATACGGCTTTTTTCTTGGAATTCTGACGGACGTACTCCATTATCTGATTGATAATCTTTCCAACCCTCGAAACGGTGATGTGGTATTTCTGAGCGATTTCCTCATCCGAGCAGGGATGATTCTCATATTCGTACACGCCGTACTTCATTTTGAGAATGTCGGCCTCCTCCTCGTTGAGGAGCGAAAGTACGACGTCGAGTTCGTGGCTTGACTCCTCGCGCTCAATCTTGACCTCGTAGTCGTTCCTGCAGGAGGTAATCTCGTTGAAGGCGGCGGAATTCTCCACGGAGAAATCGTCGGTAACCTCCTCGTCGATTGACACGGTGGAGTTGTCGTTGAAGAACTCGTCGTTCTTCGGCTCGATGTTGAACGTCTCCTTCAAGAGTTTCTTGATTTCCTCCTTCGAGGGTATCGAGCCATGCTCGGCATAGTATCTCTGTTTGATTTTGTCGACTTTCTTGGCCGTCTGCCCGACAGGGGCCGAACGGGATACGGTATCCCTCTCGGTCATCAGGTAATAGTTCATCTGACGACGGATATACCAAACGCCGTATGTGAAGAATTTGTATCCGCGGGTGGGGTCGAACGCCTTGAGCGACTCCTCGAGACCGAGCACTCCCTCATTCACGTAATCAAGGACCTCCTCCTCGCTTCTCGCGTAGATTTTCGCGAGTGAAAAGATAAACCGAAGGTTACCGTTGATAAGTTTGTCCTTTGCGGCCATATCGCCGGCTTTCGCCTTCAACATGAGTTCCTCCTCCTCCTGAATGGAAAGAAGCGGAAGTCTGCGCATATCAGTGACAAACATATTCAAACACCTGTTCGGCCTGAAATATTTCAAAGTGTCTCCAACAATCATAATATCAAGTTTATATTCCAAATTTTTATTCGTCTAAATTATTATACCGCTAAATTTTGAAAAAGTTTCACTTTTATCAGGAAACTTTTCGGAAAAGTTTCATTTTTTAGGTGAAACTCTCCTCGAAGCGCTTCTTGATGGCCTCCGAGAGGAGCCATCTCGAGCATTTAACGGTCGGTTTCTTCAAGGCGATTGGTTCCATCTTGATATCGGATGCGAGTTTGAACCCCTTGATTTCAGCGAGGGCCTCCTTCGCCCTGTTCACCGCGTCTTCGAGATTCTCGGCGTTGCGGCAATACAGTTCCTCGTCCTCACCCTCCTTGCAGAACTCACAGTTGAGGCACATTTTCTTGTGCGCGTCACAGGACGGGCACGTTCCGTTTTCCAATTCGCCCCCGCAAATGGGGCATACGTTGTCAAATTTACTCATTATTCTTTCTCCCAAATTCTAATCTTATGGTCGCACTTGTACGTGCCGGCGGTGATTCCGCCCTTCACGACGAACTGATGGATAATCTCTTCGAGGGCCTTGATGTTCTCGGACACGAACGTGTGCGCGTTGAACAGCCTGTCCTCAACCTCCTCAGGGTATCTCGGTCCCATAGGGTTCTCCTCGGTGCCGGGAACGGCCTGGTCCTGCACGCCGAAAATCATTGCGAGATCCTCGAGAAGGAAAGTCCCTCCGTAAATGCTGTTGCAGTCGATACCCCATCTCGGGTACTGTTTGTCGCTGATGTCGTCCAATGAGGGCGTGTCTGTAAAATTGAAGTGCGGTATCAACTTGATGATATCCTCGCTAATGGTTAATTTTTCAATCATTGTACGTCAAATTATCTGTTAAAGTCTTTTTTCTTAACTGTTATCACCTCATTCCTGAAGCCGATTTTCGGCTTGTACTCATACCCCTCGGGCATTTCGTTAAGTATCCCGTGCTTCCTGCGCCACTCTATCTCGCTCCTGCGTTTCCTGTATTCTTCGGAACTTATCTCCTTCCTCTTATACAATGCACGCAGTTCCGCTATCTCCTTGAAAATAAGGAGCCTCCTGTCAACGCTGTCAAACACGTAGACGTCTATCTTAGCCGTCGACTCGAAAAAACGGTCCTTGAATATTTTGATCAACCGTTCCTTGTCGCCATTGCCGTCAAATTTACCGTAGCCCATAAGCGGGCTCGCTATCTTCATCCCCGAGAACGCCTTCTCAACAAGATACAGGCATGACTCGAGCGCATCGTAGTCGATGGAATCCCCACCGCGGTATCCGCCCTTGTCGATATAGCAGAAGACGAATATGATTCCGCGCACGTTCACGCTCGAAATCGACCCGAACTTCTTCCTGTCACCATATCGCGTAATGGCGCCCTCAGCCTCCTTTATACCTTCGAAATTCAGGGCTATGTCGCGCCTGAATCCGGAGTTGAAAGAGTTGTTTATACCCATTGGTACCAGCACTACCTCATAGTCGGGTATCTTGGATACCATTTCAGATGCAAAGATACGAATCATAACTCAGGATTCAAAACCGCGTTCGTCAATGAAGTACTTGAAGCCGACTCCACCTATGCTGATATTGACCTCGTTCACGTCCTCCTCAATCTCGCCTTCCACGCCCATTCTGTAATGGTAGTCTTGATTCACGCGGGCCATCATGGTCGCATTTGGGACGGGTACGCCGATAATCAGCGCATCATTATCATATCCTGCCTCATGCAGTACCTCGACAATCTTTACGAGGTCTTCAAAGCCTAAAACCCTCATTTGAATATGTTAGACAATTTCCTTAAAAATCCCTTGAAACCTTCCTTGTGCGCTTTCTCCTTGTACAACCTTTCGGCAGGAACCTTCATTACCTCGCTCATTTCATCGTTAAGGACCTGAATATCGTCCTTAACCCTTTTCAGGTACTCCGCGAATTCGTCCTTGGAAGAGGCCATTTCCTTCTCGAACATAGCCTGTTCCCGTCTCATTCCCGATATTTCGTGGCCTATGACGCCACCGCCCGAATAATCACTCATCTTCGAAAATAGGGGTGTTTTTGTCGATATAGTCGTCAATGTTCCAAAGCAGGTGGCAGACTCCCGCGCAGAAGCACGCGTCGAGTATCATTGCGAGCCACCACATTCCCGTACCGGCCAGTATCATATTGAACGGCGATATCGCGACGCTCTTGATAATGAACCAATCGAACAGCGAGAATACCCAACCGACGTTGGTCGGGAAACAGGTCATACACTTGAAAAGCAGGCCGAAGTTGTCACCCACCTTCTCAGCCCATAGCCTGAGTCTGAAGAATATGTTGAACGGGCCTATCGACTGCGTGAACAGCACGCTTATGCCGTACACGAAGAATATGTATGCGAAAATGATCAACCAATTCATTACGAAATGCTGTTTTCAACGAAATCCATTAAACCATTGTTTTCCTCAACGGGTTTTTCTTCGGAGACGGGTTCCTCTTTCGCGGGTTCCTCGACCACGGGCTCGGGTTTGTCCTCAACCTGAGGCTTCCCCTTCTTCTGCGAAGTCCCTCCCTTTCCCTTCTTCTGCGGAGGGAATGTAAATTCTATGGTCTTGAGTTTTTCGAGGTCTTCCTTCATGAAAATCTCCTTCAACTCGTCAACCTTCTGTTTCAGTAACGCGACCCTCTCCTGCATTTTCACATTGAGGTTCACAACATAATCGAGCGAGTCGAACAGCGTGTCCTGCCCCGCGTCTATGTCTGCAAGGAAGCATATACCACCCTCAATCGCGCGAACCTTAACGCCGTATGCCTTGTCAATCTCATTGGAAGGGACTGACCACTTCTCGGGCATTTTCAGCACGGCGTACTGCACGCCATCCTCAATGCTCACGTTGTAGACAAGGAGGTATGGCTTCAATTTTTGTATCCTTTCGTTAAGCGCCATGTCAAAGCAGTTTGAATCCTGTGAATATTATTGTTAGAATGTAGGAGAGCGCAAGCCCGATGTACAGCCATACCTTTCCGCCGTCGCTATCGAACTGTTCGTTCCTGACATAGGCAAAGACGATGTCCAAGCCCTTCTTCATAACGTATAGTATACAGAATACGAGTATGAAAACCAATATTTTCTGTGCTATAAGCATAAACCTGTATTTTTGGGAAATATACAAAAAAATCCGGAAGTTGGAATGCTTCCGGACCCTTTCTGTGCGTTTATCGTGTTAGAATTTATATGTCGCAATGAGACCTATCGAGGAACGGTTCTCCTTCCAATCCCTTTGGAACATGAGCCCCGCACCGTACTTGTCCTCAAAGAACATCCCCGCGTTGATTACGTAGGACGGCATTGTCGTTATTCCAGCCCCAACGAACGGCGCGTATTTCTTTGATACGACGTTCGTTACGGTCGTATTCTTCTGTACGGGAACAAATACCATATTGAGGTCGTATAACCTGTTGTACTGAACCCTCGCAGACACCGTCGCCGTTCCGACCGTATCAACGTCAAACATTTTCTCGCTGTAGAAACGCGCCGTGGCCCAATCTTTCACGACGGCCGCGGTGTCCTCCTTCGTAATGTAGACGATACTGTCCTTCACCGCATTCGGGAACAGTTCCTTGAATTTCCCGCTCTTGACGCACTCTGCGATTATGTTCGCGCTGTCCGCGGGAACCCTGATGTAAACAGGTTCGGGAACCGGTTTCTCGACCTCTATCGGCTCGCCCGGAAGATAAACTATCTCGGGAGGGAGTTGCACGGGCGGCATTGTCTTGCGGCCGGCAAAGAATCCGCCGAACGCCACGAGCGCCAGCGCTAAAACGATTTCAAGCACTTTGAGTGCCTTTCCCTTTGCGAACTTCTTTATGAAGTTCTTTAAGATAACTAAGGCGGAACCTGCAGCCCCGCCATTCATTTTACTTGTTCTTGACATTTGCTTCGTCCAATAATGGCGATATCGCCGAACCATATTTATGTATCGTTCTCACGAGACTATCCGGACTCTTGTCAGGTTTTTCGAGGAACGATATTCCAAGGATGCCGATTTCCCTCATATTGGATCCGTACATCATTTGGAACACGAAATATTTTCCACCGTTTAGGCGCATTCTGTTGTAGAACCTCTCGTCAAGATTTACCAACTCGTCAATGCTTCCTATCCAATAGCCGTTTTGGTAAACGATATTGGCGAAATTGTACCTTGACAGTGACACGTTTTGGATCTCGTCACTGATATCGTCGGTTCCGTCGTTTATGAATGTCAGGTCACCGAACTGCCACTGTAGCCCGCTCGGGTTGGACTTACCGTTGTGGAATTCAAGGATATAGGCCCTTTCCGCATCGGTTTCAAGAACCAATTGGTTAAGTTGAGAACGAATGATTGGGGAGGATTCCATACGGAAGTCGATTGAAGCGTTGTGCTTCTCAGCGACATACTGATTGTACCTCTCGAAAATCACACCGGGGTTCGTGGCAAGATAAACCATCCATGAGAAGAACACGAAGAATAGGGTTCCGACAATCATCTTCCCGATTCCGTGTTTTCCTATAAGGTTCATTACCTTGTCAAATCCGCCCAACGTCTCTTCGGAGACTTTCATTTGTTTTTGTTCCATTTTATCCTCCATAGTAGTTGGTTAATGCTTTTATTTGATAAGGCTTCTGGACAGGTCCATCATCTCCTTGAAACCGCTGTTCTCCTCGATACGCTGCTTTGCCGTGGCAGGAGCGTATTCCTTCGAGGTCTCGTAGTCGAACAATTTGTTCATCCTGTCGAGTTGCTCGTTGAGAACCCTCTCGTTGGAATAACTGAGAACGTTCGTCTCGATTATGCCTGTGAGTTCGCTCTTGACGCACTCCACGAGATACTCATTGTCGGCGGCGTCTTTCATGTAGATGCGCTGTCCGTCTACCTTATATTCCTCAGGAATTCTTGAGAGCATCTGAGCCTCATTGAGGAACTTCGTATTCTTGAACCTCAGCCTCTTGGCCTTCGGTGCTTCATTTTCGTACATGGTGTTCTTCTTTTTGTTTTCGTCCTTCATGTTATGACCCTGAATACCAGAGTCCGCGAGTTTCTTCTTGAGTGCGGCTGTCTTGTCGGCGTCGTCGGTGAAGTATTTCTTCAACCTTCCCTCGTTGTCGAACTCAGCGGCCTTCTCAATGCCGTTCTCCATCTCCATTTTGGAGGTGTAACCCTTTGCCTGCGCGTCAACTTTGTCCTTGAAGTCCTTGCTAGGCTCCGTCCTCGGATTGTAATCGAGCGTGGTCCTGTTACCGTCAGTTTTCTCAGGCAGTTCACCCTTCTTCTCGTCCCTGAGACCACCATCGTAATCCTTCGCAGCCTTCTCTGCATCCTTGTAGGACTTTTCGTTATTGCGCTTGTTGTCAGACATGACATTCGGCCCCATCTTGGCGTCGAACTCACTCTTGCTTTCCTTGATTATGCGCTTTAATTCTCCTACGCTGTAGCTAATAGTGCTCATTTTACAGTTTTTCTTTAATATAAATATTTTTTATTTTTGGTTTTAATCACCAAGGCGTTCTGTACCTGTCGTATGCGGAGTACATCTCGGAAAACAGGCCGGGAGTGAACTTCTGCTCATAGAGTTTCATCCTCTCGTAACTGCTGTATTTTCCGTTCTTTAACTTCTCATCCACCTTCTTCGCTTCTTCGGTGGCTATCCTTTTCAACCGCTCAAGGTCTGAATTGTAGGGTTGCTGCATACTACTTGTCCTCCCCTACTCTCCTAACGCTGAAACCAGGCTTGCGCTCGAAAGCGGAGTCGTCGGGTTTGCCGTTAGACTTCTTGAACGTCATGCAGCCGGGCCTTACGGGACCGAGTTGTCCGTCGCTCGTCTGTGAGGCTACGGAGAACGTTGTCGTGGCCCCGCCAATCTCACTCTCGAGGAGGGTCTTGAACTGCTCCTCCGTGACGAAGATGCGCTTAGCCTTCTTCTCGGCCACAAGCGTCTTTCCGAGCACGTTTTCGGGTTTCACGCCGTTACCCTTTTCCTTCTCCTTCGGCCTGCCGCCGATAACGCGGCGCTGCATTTCTCCGAACGGAACGTCATACCCAACGTCGCCACGGCTTGTTTCGCTTCCGACTGAATCGCAACTTGTGGCTCCGCCGATTGCGCCGCCGCCTTCGCCTTCCTCGTTTATCCCGCCGCGCTTCCTGTAAACGTCGCCGTCGGGACCGTTAAGTATCTGCTTCTTCATATTTTCCTCGTCTGCAAAAACCGATTCATTTACATTGCTCTCGAACTTCTTGATGTAGATTTTGTAAATCCTCTTCTCGAAGTCCTTCTTGCGGACCTTGAATTTTACCACGTACTTCGCCTTCTTCTCGTCGGAGTTCGTCGGGTCGAGTATTTTCTCGTGGCGTTCAAGTACGTCACGCGATATCAGGTTATCCACAAGCCACTTGCGTGTAACACCCCTGTTCTTGAGGTACTTGCTCGGCTGTGCGCCAATCGGGTCCTTCAGGAGTTTCGCAAGGAAAGACCTGACTTCCGACATAAACCTGAAATATGTGATTTCCTCTGCCATTATCTCGCAAGGTTCTTGAATATGGCGTTATGCTGCCAAAGCACCCTGAACAGTTCCGTAACAACCTCAGATGCAAGTTCCTTGACACGCTTCTCGAAGTCCCTGTCATTCTTCAGGGTCTTCCAAATGTCGGATTTCTGAATTTCCTCGGTTATTACCTCAACCAATTCTTTATTTGATACGGTCATAATTCGCCTTTTATACACTATAAATATGAAACCAAGTTGTTAAAAAACAATAAAACCGGGCGGTTAAGCCCGGTTTCACTATAACAAACACCACTCGGCAGATTATGATTTTTTCTTTTTCAGTCTGTCCAACAGATCGGTCGAAGCCGACCACTCGTCACGCCAATTCTTATAGAATCCCGACAACTTCCTCAAAGTGGTTAATACATCGTCAGTTAAGGCGAGTCCGTCCACGAAGATGTACGGGGCATTGGTTACGTCGTTAAGGCTGAATTGGAACTTCAATCCGGAGATGTTTGGGATACTTCCGCTGAATACGAGGTTCCCTGATTTCGGATAGAAAATCAACGGGTTCTTCTCAGCGTCATCGCTTTGATCAGCGAACTTTGCACCACCGCTGACGGTCTTGCGGAAGTTCTCAATCTGATTGGTGAGAACGTTCTGCCCGAACCTCGGGTCGTCTGTGATTGGAATAGCATCCCCGTCACCGTCTTCCTCTGCCTCGCGGAGGATTTTCACGTTCGCTGAGTCCCTCACGGCGGAAATCATTTCCTGCGTGATTTCATACTCTTCGTTTAATGTCTTTTTACTGCGTACCATACTATTAAATAGTTTCAGTCACGCCATTCCAGAAATCTCCGAAGCCGTATCTGAAAATTTTCTGTGCGAAATCCTTCTTTTCCTTAGGAAGGGCCGCCTCTGTCTTCTTGATGTCCTCGGAAAGTTTCTTCTCAACCTCCTCGACCTTCTCAAGTTCTTCCTTGACGACGGCTTCCTTGTTTTCCTCGGTAAGCCCGAGACTGTTGAGCCTTTCCTCGGGATTTGCGAACTGCTCTGCGATTTCCTTCACGTCGAGTTCGGCTTCTGCACCGTCATTGGTAAGGCCGACGGGAGCATCCGCCTCTGCGACTGGTTCCTCAGCCACGGGAGCCTCCTCTGCGGGAGATTCTTCCTCGGCTACGGGCTCCTCTGCAGGTGCCGCCTCTGCGACGGGTTCCTCTGCGGGTGCCGCCTCTGCGACGGGTTCCTCTGCGGGTTCGGAAGCCTTCACTTCCTCTTCAACCTTAGCCTCTTCCTCGACTACAGGTTCGGTAACGTTCTTTACTTCCTCGTTGACGGTCTCTGCCGCCGCCTTTGTTGTTTTCTTTGCTGCCATTTCTATCTGCTTAAAAATCTGTTATCGATGAGCATCGCCTCAGAGCGAACTTTCCTGAAAGCCTTCTCTATTATCTGACGAACCCTCTCTTTTGTTAATTTATACTTTTTTCCGATTTCTTCAAGAGTATTTTCCCTGTAACCGCATCTTCCGTAATACATGTTGATCATATCGGATTCGCGGTCGCTGAGTACATTAAATACCATGTCAATGAACTTCCTGACGTCCCTTTCCTCCTCGTTTTCCTCTTCGTCAATGATAAAGGTGTTGTCTTTCGGGTTCGTAATCTTCACGGCGAGTTCATCGTCGTTCTCTCCCGTATCATAATCGGTTTCGGACGGGAGTTCAGACTCCGGCATTTGGCTGTGCTTTGACAGCGCGTACTGCATCCTCTGAATTATCCACCACTTAGAATACGTTATAACCTTCACGTCCTGCGAAAGGTCAAACCTCTCTATAGCGTCAATCAGGCCTTTGTTGGCCTCGGATATCAACTCTGAAAAGTCCATACCCTTACCTACAAAGCCCGCCGCTAATTTACAGGTGTATTTTAAGTTCGAGGTTATAAGTTTGTTCCTCGCGTCAATGTTTCCATTTAATTTGTACTCGTACATCAGTTCCCGTTCCTCGTCTTTCGACAGCGGGTAGTACGGTTGAATGTTCCGCATGTACTGTTTCAGCGCATTGTCGGAAACAGCATTCTCCTTCTTAGGCATTAAACCTTACAATCTTTTCATTCCTGCTTATTTTAAGTTAAACATGACATCCTGACCCAAATATACAAAAAAAATCGAAAACGCGTCAGGCGCTTTCGATTCTCGAAATGTTGTTGGTCTTTTTCACCACCAACTGTTTGCTGTGCCAATCGGCAATCGCTTTCAGGTGGGTGATTTCAAGCACGAATGAATAGTCTTTCACTATCTTGTCGTAAAGTTTCTTCACGTTGTCGTAGTTCTCGTCCGCGACACCTCCGAGAATTTCGTCGAACACCACGAACGAAGGCTTGCTGAACGTGGACATCTTGCTGAGCACGCTCCTGAGGGCGAGGCTCGCCACCGTTTGCTCGAATCCCGAGCCGGAAGCAAGGTTGGACTTGACGCCGTCGTGCACAAGGTAGAAGGCGACGTCGTTCCTGTTGTCTATCGCAACCTCCACGTCGAAGTCGCACACCTCGGCAAGCAACCTGTGCAGTTCCCCGTTGATAAGCGGAAGCGCGTTCCTCAGGACAATCTTGGAAATACCGTTCTTGCCGACCATATCGAGGTACAGCCTCCACGACCTGACAAGTTTCTCCTCGTCCTCGATTACCTCGATAAGGGACTTGTTCTCGGCTATCTTCTTGCGGTTCGCCTTGATATCGTTCCTCGCATCTGCCATCTTGTCCTCCAAATCACGAAGAATCGCCTCCTCGTTCTTGATATTGGTGGCCATTATGTTCACCTTTGCGTCTACCTCGTTGTTGTGGCGGATTGCGGCGTCGTTCTTCTCCAAATCCTTCAGGATTCTCTTGCATTCCTTGGCTTTCGAGCGGAGATTCTCGATATCGGCCTCGTTCTTCTCGATAATGAGTTCGAGACGTATCTTCTCGTTGTAATTTCGACGATTTTCCTCAAGATCCTCGATAGATTTCGACAATTTTGCCAATTTCTTTGTGATTTCGTCGATTTTGCCCTCATTTTCCTTAATTGAGAACTTGTCGGCTTCAATGGATGCGGAAAAGTCCACACCCTTCAACTTGGCACCGCAGGTAGGACAGTATTCGCTCTCGGTGAGTTTCTTGATTTCGTCTTTAAGGCGTCTCACCTCGTTTTCGAGGTTCGTCTTCTCGATTGAGAGTTCCTTGTCCTTTGCGACGAGTTTCTTGTAGTTGCTCTCGTCGAATTTGACGTCCTTAACCTTATCATACTGCTCCTCGTTGGTCTTTTTCTCGCCGGCCTTCTTCTTCCCCTTCTCGACAATCTCGGCGAGACGTTCCTCCACGGTGTGCTTGTCAACATCCGCAATCTCATCGTCGATTTGCAGTCTTGAACTGAGCAATGCCTCCTTCGCATCGCGGTAGTTCTGCAAGTTCTTGTCGCACTTCTCCTTCTCCTTCGACCACTTGACGCCACTCGCAATGAGTTCCTCGTTGATTGACTCGAGTTCGGTGTTCTGCCCGGCCAGTTCCTCCTTGTTGTACCTGTTCATGGTAAGTTTCGGGGAAACGGACTTGTTGAAATACTCGCGGGCCAACTTATCCTTCTCTTCAAGCGGAAGGAGGCCAATCCACCTTGAAATCAGACGGCCCCTGTCGGTGTCCTTGAGTGAGATAAGGCTTTTCAGGTTGTCGGAATCGACGCAAATCATAAGGTCGAAGTCCATCTCGTTACCGATGGCCTCCTTGATTACCTTGTTCGTCTCCCTGTTGCCAGAGCCGCTCTCATTCTCCAAATCATCCTCGTCATCGAGACTTATGTACTCCCCGTTCACGAGTTTGTAGTACTCTACCTTGTTAGTGACCTTGCTCTTCTCGGTCCTGCGCTTCAATTCGGGTCTCGAAAGCGTCCTCTTGATGACGTAATCGGTTCCGTCTATGCAGATACAGCCCTCAACGACAACTTCAGTCGCCTCGGGGAGGTGGTTGTTGAACGCCTTGGCCTGCGTCCACCCGGATTCCCTCGAAGTGACCTTGCCGAAGAGGAGAAAACGGAACAGGTCGAGGCAGAAAGTCGTCTTTCCGCCCTGATTCGCTGGTTCCGAGGTGAGAAGCACCAATCCCTTCAGATTTCTCAGGTCAATATAGTTATCGGGGCCGTACGACATGAAATTCGACCACTTAATCCACTTGATAATGTACTTCTTGTGCTTGTCGTACACCTCATAGTTGATTTGGTTGTTGATCAAATCGTCGATATCGTCAATTTTTTCCGCATCGTACTCATCTATCCCGTTTTCTTTCGCATAAATGGGGAACAGGGACTTCTGAAACGCCGGATCCTGAATGTTCTGAGCGGCTTCCATGACGAGGGCGTCGTCCGAGTCGGTGCCGACGGTGACAAATTCGGGCTCCACTGTGATATGGTTCCTCGAAATGCCGTATTTGTTGGCAAACTTGAACGCGATATTCTCCTCCTCCTCGTGTGAGTAGTCGGATGGCTTCACCTTCCACTTCAGGAGGACGCTTGTATTCTCACCAATCTCTATCTTCTTCATTATTTTACCGTTATGGGTCTTTTCTTTGCCTTTTTAGGCTCAGTTTTGTCTAAATTTACGTCCGTTTTTTGGACATTTTCCTGAATCTGGACATTTTTCTGGACATCTTGTCTAGATTCGTCGTCCCCGTATATCAATTCTTCCATTGACACGGGTTCGAGGTTGTTTTTCTCCATATAATCAGAAATCTCCCTCTCCGTTTCCTGTGCCTCCTTCATTCCGTCGAGCATTTTGGCTTCAAAGTCCTCAAACGCCTTTTTCTGCTTGTCCGTCACCTCAATAAAACTCGCAACCCTCGTGCTGTTTGCATGAATCTCATTGGAAATCTTGTTCACTTCGGAGAAGAATTTCTTCATCTCTTCCTTGTCATTCAGAATCCTCTTTACCTCTGCGTCTACGGCGTCCTCGAATGCCTTGTTCCCGATTACCGAATCTTCCGCACGCTTGAACGGGGACACTCCGTACTTGTCCTCCATGAAGGCCTTTTTTAACAGGCTGTTCACGTACTCGCTCGGTTTGATACCGTTGAGTTTGCAGTACTCCTTTATCTCTTCGTATAATTTCTTGTCAACTTCCATATCGCAAATATACGTAAAATGTTGAAAATTCGCAAACAGGCATTATCTTTCTTAAAAAGAACACAATGTCTGCAGTAGATGAATTTTATAGGGAGATTTCATTGATAACGCCATCGGACCTCGCTACCGTTTTCGGAAAGGAAAAAGGTGAACATATATGCCTGCACCCATATCAGGTTAAATTCCTTCAACGCATTTATATGGAGAAATGCGTATGCGTGGTGAAGGCGCGCTGCACGGGATACACTTCGGCATATCTCCTGCACGCCCTTTTCAGGCTATACCGCACGTTCTTGGAGAACAGGGCTGAGTATGATAAATTGAATTTTATCGTGGTGTCTTGCAATCAGGCCCTGAGTACGCACTCCAAGAACTTCATTAAGCGTGGACTTCACATATTCGACAGCGCTGATTTTGTCCTTACCGCACTCGACCATATCACATTCCTAACGCCCGGGACACTCAAGACAAGACTTATAGGATACAGGTATAGGGACGTTGATGAGGTGTTTTTTGACGAGTACCATTTCTTCCCTGACGACACGGACCTGTCCTCGTTGGAATACGCGCTCAATGTGAAGCAAGTATTCGGCGTTACGACGATGGGGGACGGGAAGTCACTCGCCCAAAAATACATAAACCGCTTTTCTGACAATAACCCCGATGTGATTTTCACCCCATGGTACGAATGCCCGATGTATAACAAACACCTCAGGTGGGAAAGGCTCGGTATCGTCGTCGAAGAAAAAGTTATCGACGAGGAAGGAAACGTGCAATACGACCCTGACGGATGGAAGAAGAAGATTGCTAATTTCTGGGAGCCGAAGAGCGATTGGTCCGAAAAATACAAGGGACTGATATTAAATCAGGAATGTTTTGAAAAAGAATTTAACTGTAAAAATGGCAAACGAATATTTTTCTGAGAAGAAGTACCCGAGCCTCATACTCGGGCTTGACATAAGCACGGCCTGTATCGGCATATCAATCATATACGACGACGGCGTGAACGAGCCGCTGATTGAGTTGATATCGCACGTGTCGCCGAAGGTCGGCAAGGAAATCAAAGGCATAGAGGCCCTGATACTGAGAAAGGAAATTTTCGAGGAGAGTTTCCTGTGCAAGATGGACGATATCCTAAAGGAAATAAAAGCCCCGTTGAAGAAGATTACGGAGGTCGTGATTGAGTCCCCTATGATTTATGCCTCGGGCGGTTCCAACGCCGAGACCGTGGCCACGCTGCTGCAGTTCAACGGCATATTGTCCGATTCTATCTACCGCACGCTCCACATCGTCCCGAGTTACGTTTCGAGTTACGACGCGAGGATGAGGTCGTTCCCGCAACTGCTCGCAATCAGGAAATACAACAAGAAGGGACTCGTCTACCCGCTCTCCCATATCAAGAAGGATATCAGGGACAACCACCTCATTCTTTTCGGCTCCTACCCCTTCGACTGCGACAAGAAACTTATCATGATGAACTGCGTGTCGGAGAAGTACCCGAACATCCCTTGGATATACAATAAGAAGGGAGAGTTAAAGAAGGAGAACTACGACTCCTGCGACGCGCTCGTCTGTGCGCTCGCCTATTCCAACGAAAAACGGTACGGTGAGTTGAAACCTGAGATTGTTGATTCAGAAATCGTTGAAAATGAGAAAGGTACGTTCATTTCATACACTTTGAAGGTGTGGGATGATATTTATTTTGACAAGAAAATAGAAATTTTGCCCGCTCCCGAAAAGGAGGCTGAGGACGAGTAGTTACAAAAACTTTTAATTATCTATCTATTAGTAAGGCTCACCCCGCCGGGGTGTGCCTTTTTTTAGTTTTCATCTCGTATTTATTAAAAGATAAAATACCGATAAAATATGGGTGATTACAGAGATATAATAAGGGTGGCGCGCGAGAGTGGATTTACTCCCGATGTGTGCGGCTCCTCTGAACGATACTACACCTGGGGTTCCTTTATCGACCTTTGCGGGATGTCCGTCGAGGACTATATGAAAGAGCCCGCCTACAACGGCGGTGGCGGCGGTCAAGGAGACTCGAGTGCAAGTACGAAGACGAAAAATACGATCACTCTATCGATGCAGCAAGGCTCCAACGGTGTCAACCATATCAAGGTTACCGCGGAGAAGGCTTCCGAATCGGATGTTATCGTGTCCTTCAATGTCGAAGGTGTCGGAACGCAAGTCGTTACGATTCCGGCCGGGTCCAAGGAGGTTGTCACCTCCATTTCCGTTCCCGACGGAAGCAAGTACGCCGTCATTACCGGCGCTGTTGCCACGGGCGACGACGAGAGATACAAATACTCGGTCAAGAACACGATACAGGACGGTAACTTCACGCTCACCGTTATCAAGGACGGCGTGAAGACTGTCGAGACCGTGAAATACAATACGGATGTTCCCGTTCCTGTACTTGACAACAAGTACGGATACAATCCTGTATACACGGTTCAGACTTCCGCCGGAACCCAGACAATCGACTCTTCGGAGACGAATGTTCCTATGCCAGAGTCCAATACTACGATAGAGGCCAAATACGATCCTAAGGACGTTGCCATGGAATACTCCACGACAAGGGAGGTTCTTAACGGCGACACTCCCGAGGAGGTTGAAGTTTCCGGTTCCACCGACACTGTCAAGTTCGACAGCCATGTGTCGGCGACGGTCGCTGATGTCGACCCTGAGCCGGGCTACAGCGTAGCATACTATTATAATGGTGTCGAGGTTCCTGACGGCGAGATTGGTGACAAGCTCGTTGACAGCGAAGACCCGATAACCGTAACCGTAAAATATAAACTCAATAAGTACTCGTTGAAGTACTCCGTGAATTCCACCGAGGTCGCGGACGACGAACTCTACTTCACGCAGGCAACAACGGCACCGGACGACGCGGTCGTCGAAGCCAACGTTCCTGTCGGGTTCTCGTTCGAGGGTTGGGATGTGGAAGTCCCTGCGACTATGCCGGCAAACGACGTCACGGTCAATGCCGTGCTCAGCGCAATCGACTACACCCTCACCTACGTTTTGGATATCGAGAAGTTCGCAGAGCCTCAGACGGCGGCGACATACACGCTCCACTACGGGGACACAATCCCGGCTATCGACGACCCTCAGAGGGAAGGATACACTTTCCAAGGTTGGGACAGCATTCCCGGCACAATGCCTGCGGAGGATGTTGTTATCAGGGGCAGCCTGACGATCAACACCTACCACTTCGCACTGTATGTTGACGGCGATGTTTACTTCGAGAAGGATTACGAGTACGGAGAGACAATCGACACTTCCGAAATCACGGAGCCTACCAAGGAAGGATACACATTCCAAGGATGGGATCCTGAGATTCCTCAGACAGTTCCCGCAAACGACGTCGAAATCAACGCAGTGTTCACAATCAACCAATACACTATCGAATACTACGTCGACGGAGAACTCTACGACAGCCAGACGCTCGACTACGGCGCTGCGCTCGTCGCAATCGCGGAGCCTGAGAAGGAAGGGTACACATTCAGCGGTTGGAGCTCGATTCCCGCGACAATGCCTGTCGGCGGCGTAAGGGTTGACGGTACGTTCCAAATCAACTCCTACGTATTGAGTTACTATGTTGACGACGAACTCGTTGAATCCGCTGAAACTGAATACAACGCTCAGATTACGGCCAAGGCCGAACCTACCAAGGTCGGCTACACGTTCAGCGGCTGGAGCGAGATACCTGAGAGAATGCCAGCACGCGACGTGAGGGTTGACGGTACGTTCACCGTGAACAGGTGGGCTATAAGGTACTTCGTCGACGGCGAAGAGTACTTCGTTGACGAGCACGATTACGGAGATGCCATTACTATAATCGCAATACCTGACCCGAGGGTCGGATACACGTTCAGCGGATGGACTCACGACGAAATCCCTGCGACGATGCCTGATCATGATATAGAGGTAAACGGTGAGTTCATTATCAATGTACACACCTTCACGTTCTACCTCGACGGTGAGGTCTACTCTTCAATAACGGCCGATTACGGAACAACGGGAATCACAATCGAGAATCCTACCGCCGACACGGGGTATCACTTCGAGGGTTGGAAGGATTTGACAGGCGATACCGTAACTGTTCCTGATACGATGCCTGACGAAGACCTCTCATTCTATGGAACGATAGAGATCAATATCCACGTCGCTTCCTTCTATGTAACGGATGAGAATGATATCAGGACGCTCAACTCGCAGACCGAGTTCGAGTACGGAGCCACGATAACCTATCCTACGGTTCAGGTTCCCGACGGATACGCCCTGAAATGGACTAAGGTACACACCACAATGCCTGACATGGATATAGACATCGAGGGTAAGATAGAGGAGGTCGTAGAGTCCAAGACTATTTATTATGGATCTGTTCCGGCAACCGGAATCAGTGAGTTCGACAACTTCCAGTCGTTGTCAACGTTCGAGTACGAGAACGGCGTTTCGAAGAATGTAACGTTCATAATTCCTTCCGACCCTGAATGGGAAGAGGTGCAGTACTACACCAACAGGAAGAAGAACGCTTGGATAGCCGCTCACATGTACGACTTCTACTTCATGGCTCCTGAGAACACGAACGTCGAGTTCGCCAACTCTCTCGGACCTTATGATTACTACGAAGTCGGAACGTTCGACATTGACGGTAACTCCTACAAGGCATACCACGCTGATGGGCAGAGCCCTGTCACGACCGACGAGCCTTATGAAATGATAATAAAGATAACAAAGATTTAATAAAACATGGCACAAAGAGTAAGCGCACAAATTTGGACCCCTAACCTACCGTTGGATGCTAAGTCGACTCCCGTCGAAACCATGGAGGAGCTGGCTGCCATTCCAATGAACTATAGGTATATCGGTCTTACAATAACGGTCCTGAACTCGGTGTATGACGACGAAGACGAACTCGTTTCCCAGAACCCTGTCGAATATTGGCTTATCGGCGGTATTCAGAACAGGTTTTGGAAAATCAAACACGCGAACCTCGTACCAACGAAAGCAGACCTCTTGTCGCTTTCAAGCGAGGCCGTGGCGCTCGGTTTTGAAATGGTCGTTCAGCAGGACGAGTCCAACGACGGAAAAGTAACAAAATATTGGGTGACTGCAATTGACGGCTCGAACGTCACTTGGAGCCAAAAACAGTACGGCGGCGGTGAGGCTCACGTTATCGTCGACGGTGAGGATATTGAGAGTGAGGGCTAAAAAGAAATAATTACTTATAACAAACAAATACATTATGGCTAATTTCAAAGGTTTCAAACAAGTATCGCTCGCCGCTTACAACGGCTTGACCGATAACGAGAAGAAAAACTACCTATGGCTCGTCCGTGACCTCAGCGGTGACACCGTAGTTAGTTCCGCTATATACTTCGGTACGCGTAAGTACGCCGAAGTGAACGATAGCACACAAATGGAGGCCAAGGTTGACCGCCTCATTCAGGGTCTCGCAAGCATCGTCGACGAAAACGGCGATTTCGTGGGATTCATGAGCGAAGGACACGAACTCCTTGCTTCCGCTAACACACTTACGGAACTTTTCGAGATCCTTGAAAACGCGGTGCTTGCTAACGCTGAGGCCGTAGAAGGAAAGGCTGATGCTGCCGAGGTGCAGGCGAAACTTGACGAACTCGAGGAGAAAATCGAGGCCGCTTCTTCCGCAATCGAGTCCGGTATCACACAGGACCTCGAAGAGGTAAAGGGTGACGTTGAGAAACTCGAGGGTGACCTCGCAGACGTGAACGCCGCCGTTTCTGAGAAGGCTGACAAGGAAGATGTTGAGGAGGTAGCCGACAAGGTCGAGGCTCTCGAAACTATCGCTTCCGCTATCACCGAGGAACTCGATTCCAAGGCTGACAAGGATGACGTTTACACCAAGGACGAAATCGACTCCAAGATTGTCGGTCTCTTCCATTTCGTAGACGCTGCTGAGGCTATCAGCGACGATTTCACCACTATCACCTACAACGGCGAGTCTATCGTCGCAAGCGATGAGAATGTCGGTGAGGTCTACCAGATTGGTGACAAGGAATATGCTTCCAACGGTGAGAAGTGGGTTGAGCTCGGTTTCAACATTGACCTCAGCGCATACGCAACGAAGGAAGAGGTCGCCGAGGAACTCAGCGGTATCACCTCTGAACTCGAGACTACGCAGGAAGCCCTCGCAAAGGAAATCGAGGACCGCGAAAAACTCGCAGAGGATGTCGCCGTTATCAAGGATAACGCTACCACTACCGCTCAGACCTACGAGGATGCTGAGGCTATGGACCTCCAGCTCGGTCAAATTGTCTACATTATCAACGAGACAAGCGACTCGGGTATCACCTATGGTTCCGGCGCTTACATCAAGACACAGGACGGCCTCAAGAAACTCGATTCCACCACGCCTTCAACGAGCACGACTCTTGACGAGCGCGTAGAATCCCTTGAGAACCGCACGGGCGCAAATCAGGCTGCAATCGAGGAACTTAACGAACTCCTTGGCAACGAGCCGTTCGATGGTGAGTCAATCACCGACGCTATCGCTGCCCTTCAGGCTGATTCGCACACGCTTATCGAAGGAGACGACGTAGAGGAATAATAATTACGGGCCGTCGGTGACGGCGGCCCATAAATAAACTTTTTACACAGATGCCAAACGTAACATTCAAAGGTTTTAGACAAGTAACACAGTCTTACTTCAGCAACCTTACCGACGAGGAAAAGGTTGGCTACCTATGGTTTGTTCGTTCAAACATCGAAACGAGTGGAAGCACCGAAGTATATGACGGGGATATTTTTCTCGGAACAAGATGCTACGGACACTTCGGAAGGGATGTAGAGGCTCTCGAGGAAAGACTCAACGCAATTCTCTACAATGCCGGAATCGTCGATGAAAGCGGCAATACCATAGACATTAAGGTCGACTACCTTTCAAAGGAGGAGGCCGAAGAAGAATATGTGAAAAAAGTGACCCTATTCAATGAAGATGAAGAAGGTGAAGACCCTCTCGGAATCCTTGTTATAGGTGGAGATGACATAACAGATTAAAAATAAGGAAAAAGAAATATGGCAAACAAAGTATTCAAAGGCTTTAAGCAGGTAACTGCCGGTTCGTTCGAAGAAGAGATCGGCTATATTTACCTTGTCCGTAATTCCGCCAACACCGGGAAGACCGATGGTTACATCCTCTTCAACGGAAGGAAGTATGGCACGGCAGTAGAGGCTAAGGCCGAACTCCAAGCCCTTATCGGCACACTGCCTGAGGGCCAGACCGACGTTGTATCATACGTCAGCTCACAGCTTTCCGCCCTCACGAACGGCTTCGCTTCTAACGAAGTGACCGGTTCGAGCAACGGAATCGAAGTTAGCGTAGCACAGTCCGGTGGAAATGTAACAGCCGTTACAGTAACCGCCCCTGACTTCGCCAACACATACGCAGGCAAATCGGCTTTCGAGGCCGTAAGCGGAACGGTAGAGACTATCAGCAATGACTACCTGACCTCGAACGACAGGGTTAACCTCGAAAACGCTATCACCGCTGAAACCGCAGCACGCGAGGCCGTTTCCGCAGACACCCGTCTCGACGCTCTCGAGGCTCTTTCTGCTGACACGCGCATTCCTGCACTCGAGGCAAGCGCACACACCCATGACAACAAGGCTATCCTTGACGCCATTACTCAGGCCAAGGTGGACCAGTGGGACGGAATGTCGAGCGGCGCAAGTGTCGTTCTTTCAGCATACACGGACGCAGGTGTAACAACCGGCTATCTCAAGACCTATGAAATCTTCCAGGGTGGAGTAAGCGTAGGTAAGATTGATATCCCTAAGGACCTCGTAGTTTCTTCGGGACAGGTTGTTGAGGAGAACGGTGTCAAGTATCTCCGCCTCACAATCGCCAACAGCGACACTCCTGTTGATATCGCGGTTACCGACCTCGTAGATGTCTACACTCCTGGCAACGGTATCGAGATTTCCAACAGCAACGAGGTTTCCGCGAAGGTTGTCAACGCCAACGGTCTCTCCGTTGACGCCAACGGTATCGCAATGGCCCTCGCCGACGGAAGCAACAACGGTGCAATGTCCGCCGCTGACTTCAACAAACTCGGCTCTATCGAGGCAAGCGCACAGACCAACGTTATCGAGACTGTGAAAGTTGATGGAACGGCCCTCACCGTTACCAACAAGGAGGTCAACATTGAACTTCCTGACTACAGCGGCACATACGCTCCGCTCTCACTCACGGGAACCGTAAACGACAACAGGACAGCATTCGACAACTACACGGGTGCAACCGACTCACGCCTCGACAATGACGAGCAGGCATACGACACCTATACCGCAGCAACTGACACCCGCCTTGACACGATTGAGAGCGGTTACACTCAGAAGGCTACTTATGACGCCTATACTGCAGCAACGGACGCTTCTATCGCCTCCGCAGACACCCGTCTCGCAACAATCGAGAGTGGCTACACTCAGAAGGCTACTTATGACGCCTATACTGCAGCAACGGACGCTTCGATTTCTTCCGCAGACACACGTCTCCAAGCCCTCGAAGCCCTCACGGGTGACACGGACAGTGCCCTTCAGAGCATTTCCGCAGGCGACGCCAGCGTCAGCGTGGGAACCAAGTCAAACAACGACCAGAGTGTCGCAGTTGCGATTTCCGCAACCGCAAACAACGCACTAAGTCTTGCGAACGACGGTCTCTATGCCGCTGTCTACTACGACGGTGACGACAGCAACTAATGGATAACCAACATACCTGAATTTCGGGCGGCCTTTGGGTCGCCCGATTTTTTTGTGTATATTTGCACGGTAATGATTGAACTCGAGAGAATATATTCCATACTCGTGTCGTTCCTCGGAGAAAGCAAACAGGGCGGCTACGATTCCTCCAATACGCAGTATCAGTTCAACTGTCCGTTCTGTGCAGAGGAGGAAGGAGAAATCGATGGAAAATACAATCTTGAGATATCGTTCGAACTGCTTGTCTATAAGTGTTGGAAATGTGAGAACTCGGGTTCCCTTTCAAGGCTTATCAAGCGTTTCGGCGGACGTGACGCGCTTAGGGAGTACCACGAAGCGGCCGAGTCGCTTAAAATGGCGAAATATTATTCCCTGTCCGACGAGGAAAAGAAAATCCTCGACAGGGAGACGAAAAGGCTCGTCCTTCCGAGTACGTTCCATAAGATTGACTTGTCCACATGCAGGGACAGGAGATTGGTGCAATATCTTCGGAAAAGGAAAATTGATCAAAGGATTATCAACCGTTTCGGTATCGGATATTGCGAATGGAGCGACAAGCCTGAAGAGCGGCCTTGGTCGAACAGGGTGATTATCCCATCATACGACGAATCCGGAATGCTGAACTTCTTCGTCGGCCGAGATTTCCTACCCGACAAGAAGGAACAGGAACCCGGCAAGTTCATACGTCCTAAGTACAAGAACTGTGACGCTGAGAAGAACGAGATAATCTTCCAAGATTCGCTTGTCGATTGGGATGCTGATATCACGCTCGTGGAAGGAGCCATTGACTGCATATACGGCCCGAACACAATTTCAATGCTCGGTAAGACAATGGACGAGAGCACGGCGCTCTTCAAGAAACTGAGGAACAACGCAAGGGCTAAGGTAATACTCTGCCTCGACGGAGATGTTGACGATTTTCAGATAGAGAAGTTGTGCAACCTCCTCTACTACGGAGGAATCGGCGACAGGACATACTACATAGACCTGAAGCGTGATATGAAACCATACAAGGACTTCGGCGAGATATTCGAGGCGGAGGGGAGACGTGGAATCATACGTGCGCTGAGGAAAATGAAACAGTATAACGGAGAAAATATTTGGTAACTATGATTTATAAAGTTTCACATTATTGGGTGAGTGACGGAACACCGTCAAAAGAAGATATTATAGATGCGATAGCCGCCGCAGGGAAAGAAGGCTGCACCGTTTGTCTGCATTGGAAAGGCCCGGGATATAGATATTACGGTGACACGTACTCGAGGGACGTCACGGCCGACAGCGATGCGGAGGCAGTTTACAATTCACTGCCAAAAATTTACGGAATATGATTAAAAAGATTATCGCCTGTGCGGACATACATATCAGAAACGTCCGCAGGCACGATGAGTATCAGAGACAGATTGAGGCGTTCGCCAAGGAGTGCGAGAAATACGCCGAGGAGTACGGGCCCGAGTCGATAAGGATTGTCGTGGCCGGAGATCTCCTTCACAACAAACTAGATATCAGCGGGGAGGGTTACATCCTTGCGTCGTGGTTTATCAAGAGACTGTCGAGAATCGCGAAGACCATAGTAATCGCGGGAAACCACGACCTGAACATGCGTAACCTCACGAGGACGGACCCTATCAGTGCGGTATTCTCAATCCTGAAACCGGAAAACGCGATTTACCTTGACAAGGAACTTGATTATGAATCAGGATACCTGTTCGACGACAACGTCACTTGGTGCCTCTATTCCTCGTTCGACAATTTCGCCCGCCCGAATATCGAGGAGGCCAAGGCTTACGAGCCGAATAACGTCTGTGTGGGCCTTTTCCACGGCGAGTTGAAGAGTGCTAAGACCGACGTTGGATATGTGTCTGAAAACGGCTATGAGGCGGCTTATTTCGAGGGTATCGACTTCGGTATCCTCGGGCATATCCACAAGAGGCAATGCATTAAGAACAACGGCGTACCGCTCGTCTATTGCGGCAGCCTCATACAGCAGGACCACGGAGAGAATATCCACGGACACGGATATGTCGTGTGGGATACGGAGACGCTCAAATACGAGGAAGTGGACGTCGAGAATCCCGGATACGGATACTACACGATGTCGCTGTACTCGGGAGAGGATCTCGACAACGATACAGAAGAGGTGCTGAACCTATAGAAAAAACCCCGAACCGTAAGGCTCGGGGTTTAATCGTTAAACCGATGTCTTTGTAATATAGTTTCTCATATTCGTTACAGAGGCGCCGCCGGAAACTTCTATGATAAATCTCGACATATCAAGCGAATACTTATATCCACCGCTAACGGTATTAAGGAACATTCCTCCATTACTATTGAAGAATATTTCGTTCGTTTTTGAGCCTTTATATCTAATGGATAAACCATTGTACTTTACCATGCTAATCGTTCCATAATATCCATCTGTAAGATACATTCCATTACTTCCAAACACATAATAAGGACTGTCCATTGTTTTTCCAATCTCAATCTGTCCTCCGAATTTGCCTGACATGGAAATTTTTCCGCTTCCGCCGCCAATTGAGAATGAATACACAATCTTTATCTTTATTTCACTTCCGTTCGTAGTGTAAGTTCCGCCGGAGAAAGCTCCGCTTCCGCCGGTATCTCTATTTCCATTTGGATCATTATAAAGATTAACTGTTCCTGAACTTCCAATGCTATTTACCCCAGTGAAGACCAACTTAATGACGCAACTCTTTATCTTCTTTCCACTTACGGTTACCGTGAACGAGGGGATCTTGATTGTTGAACCATTGGACGTTGTGACTCCGCTCAATAACCAATAATCAACATTTGTGTTTGTTTTGGTTCCGAGTCCAAGCCATGACCCGCTATCTTGGCGTGTGAATGATGGTAGTGCGTATAGCACAGAGCCTTCAGTTACATCCATTGGTGAAGCAACGAACATTGGCTTGTTCGCGCTATACTCCGCGGTCAATGAACCTCCCATTGGGGCCACTACGGTACCCTTAAAGAACGAGTCTTCGATTTGCGCGTCAGTGATTTTACAATTAGACGCATTGAGCCCTCCGGTAAAGTTTCCTCGGTCGGCGTTTATAACTCCATTAAACGAGCCATCACTAGCAAAAAGTCTACTCGTTATTATTGAGCCGTCCTTATAGATTCTACTTTTTGCGAATTTTGTTGCATTGGTAGAAACTAGACTCCCACTTTTACTGTAACTATGCCCATTATAAGAAATGACGTTCGTCAATCTAGTTGCCGTTGCTTCAAATGGCATTTCTGAGCCAACATAAATCGTAAACGGCGTTCCTCCTGTAGGCGGATCTCCTATCGTGAATATCGGATCTTCGCCAGAACAGGTCCACGACTGAACCATCTTTTCAGTTCCATCAATGCCGGCCGCAATCACAATATCTCCGTATTCACTCCCGCTTTTCACATTTCCATTTATAACTGCGGTTAGCGGAAGGGTTTCGTTATCTTGTGGATTTATCGTTACAGGATTGGAGTAAACTTCGGTCGTTACGCTCGCCGGCGCTATGATGCCATTAACTGTACCATTACTGAAGCCGTAAGCGTCTTGCATATTAGAAACCGTATGCCCGCTATAGTACGGGTAATAACTATTCGGATTCCCGCTGAATGTAATCGAGTTTATCCTAACAAATTTATCTGTTTTAGTTACAGTATCGGTCGGATATGTTGAATCGCTCGAACACTCGCTGTCGCAATCCAGAACCTCAAACCTGCAAAAAATTTCATCATCGTCTACTATTGGCTGAAATTCTTCCCTACAATCAGAATTATACTCTTGCGCTCTAGGAGACCTCATTCTTATCTCGCCACCTTCAGAATCCTCAAAATTGGAAGAATTCTTTGCGCCTAAAGATGCCCCATACGGGCTATAGTTAAACTTTTGATTCCAAAAACCGGAAGGGGAAGTGTAATCAATTTGATTGATGCTCGTATATCCGGTTGTTCCAATTTGTGTTGGAGACGCACTTCCGTTTTTATCACCGGCCGGAATAACGGAGTTGTTGGTGTATGTATATTGTCTAATTGACGTACTATACATAACCGAACCGTCGCTATATGTCGTCTTATTTCCTGTTGTCGTGAAAACATCATAATTAAACGTTGCCGTAAGATCAAAACCTAATTCGGACGAAATATTTGCTCTAAGATAGTTGTTGGTGCCGAGTCCGACTACCGTAACGGGTACGTTTATAAGTGACGGCTTAACAAGCTGTGGACTAGTTCTTGTACCTTGTAGCAGATATGTTCCGCCAACTTCTTGTGTAAGCGCCAAGTCTTGATATACCGGAACCGGATTTCCGAAATATTGGGCGAATAACTCCGCCGATTTAAGGTCGAGATTCGTATAAATCTCAGAACTGCCCTTGGTATATTTGTATACAGGGGAGACGTTCCTGATCTCCATCGCGGCCGTATCGCCGTTGAGGGTGATTGATTTCGTGGTGTGCTCAATTTTCTTCGTGTCAATGGTCCATCCGGAACTTCCATCTCCAAAGAACGCAATCCTACTCGCGGTAAACGTTGCGCCGCTATATTTAACCCACTTCTTGCCGGCAACGGGTTCTTCTCCGTAAGTGTAGCAACTTGCACTCGGCGGTTCGCTTGAAGTCGAAGTATGATCTTCGAGACAGCCGTAATAAGAGCCGTCATAGTATACGTAATCCCAGAACTCATCACCGCCTTCGCCATTCAGATATTCCGTGTCAGCGGCCCAGTCCCTCATTCTCGTCTTAGGACCCTGGTCGCCCTTTCCACCCTGGTTCGGGTCGAGTGTAAATGAAGCGTATCGCGTTTGCGTTGAGTCACTGTTGGACTGTACGGCTACCATCATTTGTATAGGCAATGAAATATCAAGGCTCGTTGGAACTTCGATAATCATTCTCTTGTACAGTGTTCCTACTTCATTCGGTGTTTCTATTTTCGCGCGAACGGTTCCTTTGCTTCCCAACTGAACGGTTGTATAACTTGTTGAAAGCGTCGTTCCGCTTAATTTCACGCTTTTTATGGTATCTTGGGTTGAACCCGACCATAGGCTTACCAAAGCGAAATATTCATTCTGCGTGGTAGGCCTGCCCGCTGTTGACTGAATGAATATCGAGGACGGGGAAACCTGAGCAACAAGACCTCCTTCTCCATCGTGTCCATCGTAAACAATCGGGACTGCTTCCTTGTCGATAAGATTACCGTTTTCTGCCGCATCGTACGCGTAGAACACAACGAAGTTGTTTAATCCACTAACGGTTACGAGGTCTGAAACGGAAAGCACATCCCCCTCATTGTACTCAACAGGGGTAATCTGTCCCTCATCGTCAAGGTCCATGGTGAGTTTCATATAGTACCGTGAAGTCGCGACACCATTATCCGTGAACGTGGCGCTTATTCCGGTCGGAACATACCTGTTCTCTGCGCTATTGTATTTGATCACATTGCAGGAAGGAAGAATCCTGTAAACATGTCCGTCCTCACCGCCTTGGAAACCATGAATTGTATATTTCACATCCTTAGAAACGGTCTCACTATCAACCGATGTTCCTGTTGCGGAAATGGTGATTGAAACTTGGTTTCCTTCCAGAATACCGAAATTTAATCCCGAATCAACGGAAATAGACAAAACAACAGAATTACCACCTTCAACCCTTGCCGAAGCATGGACTTTGCTGCTTTGTGCGAAATTCATTACGGTCGCCGAGCAGTTGGTAATCGCGAGTTGAGTTGACCCCTGCCACATCGTACCAACGGCCGTATCGCCGAGATTTACGTTTGTGTCGAGAATGAGGTCGGAACCAAGGGCGATTGTGTCCCTGTCGTTCGTGAGGTCAAAGACAATTCCTGAGCCGTCCTTTCCGCTCGGAACAATAGGAATGTTCGCAGAATCCCAACCTCCGTTAGAAGTTGTTGCGGTAATATTTACAAACCCAATTGACGGGAAATTGACGTAATCGCTCACTCTCAGCCTGGTATACAATCCAGAATCTGTATCTTGCCCGACAACCGCGCCACTTTCATCCGTAACAGTAACAGTGAAACTCGCGGAAACATTTTCCATTCCCTCGTAAAGCCTTGCGTCGAACTGTGTTGGAACATACTGCTTGGTATTCGTATCGTAAACAATAGAACCGGCGGTCGTCTTGATCTGGTATGACACACCTTCCTTTCCGTTATGCCCATTCTTTACACCAACAAGCGCAAACACAAGGTCTCCTGAGAATCCGTCAAGAAGCGTGCTGCAATGGATGGATATTTCTCTCCTGAGCGTATCAGGATCGTATTGGAATCCGCTACGGAGTGTCACCTTAATCTGAACTTTCGGCGTATCGTTGTCAATAAGTTCGACCTTCCAATCGTTCACGAAGCTTGAAGTTCCGTATCTGTAAGGACACTCTATGTCAACATGGATTGAGGCGTACGTGCTTCCACTTGAACAAGTCACATACGTTCCTCCCGTAATATTGTTGTCTATGTTGAGCTGTGCGTCATCGCCCGTTGTAACGACCCAATTCTCATTTGAGAGGTCGAAAATGAGCGAGCCCGCGCCATCCTTACCTTCCTTACCGTTAATGTAAAGAGGAACACTCTCTCTGTCGACAACCTTGTCTCCGAACTTAAGGTAGAACACAATGCTCTGTTCCCTCGCTGTCGCAGAAGGATCGCTGAATCCTACTCCCGCTCCCTCAGTGTAATTAGAGAAAACTCCCGTATTCCACTGCTGTGCGGCGCTATCAAGGTCATAGACAACACCCCTCGTTATCTTTACCTCATAGTCCCTTCCTTCACGATAATTCTCGCTTGTGCCGGGCTTCTTTGTTTGACTTAATCTGTTTCCATTGAGGAACGCGTAAGCCGAAACCTGGCTTGTACCTCCGGCCCACTCCTGAGTCTGAAGGTCGAATCCGATGAAGTCGGGTGTTGGCTGGATCTTGAACACCATACCATCCTTTCCACCCTTGACTGCGATGAGAGTGAACAATCCGCGCACGGTCTTCACTTCTTCCGTAATCGCGTCCTTGTATGAGAGGATAAGGATAAGTCGCTTTCTCATGTCGGCTCCAAAATCGAAGTTCCTGTTAAGAAGGACTTCCAACGTCGTATATTTACCACGATTAGAAGCACTGATTTCTCCTTCGTATACGGTTGAATCTTCGGCCGAACGTTTATAGAGTTTAGGGGCGTTTTTGAGCCAGTTACTCTCAACGGTGTCGAGCCATTGGCTGCTAAATCCACATATTTCAATTTTCTCACTACTTCCACGAACAACGTAAACGTCCGTACGGGCTGTTACATATTCGTTGTTTTGCATATCGCCGAGCGATGTGTCGGTTCCGGTCGCAACACTCTCTATCTCATTTGAGAGTTCAACTTTGATGTTCGGGTCGCCGTCCTTACCGTCAGCGACTATTGAAACGGTTTCGTGATCAACAATCAACTCGCCCTCGTCGGTGTCAATGGTGAGATACCACGCGATCTGATTTGTAGGACCCGAGAAATTAGGATTTTGTCCGAAATACATGTCGCGAACCTGAACGGAGTTGCTTTCAACATATTCATTCTTGAACGTAGGGCTGATTATATCAAGAACCCTGTAGCCCTGTTCGGTCTTTACCCTTTCGCCGTAATAGATATGACCTGTCTCGAGACGTTCGAGGCCTATCGTTGCGTCGCAAATGAGCGTTTCCTCGTCGAACATGTCGTCATTTGCAAAATATCTTACGATGTCAACCTCCGGGACAAGTTGATATCTCTGTCCCTCCTTACCGCCGGGGACGCCTACGATTGTGAATATCGCGCTTCCCGTATGCTCAGTTTCATCCTCGAGTTTATACGTAACGTCGAGTTTAATCTTCTCTTTCTTGTCTTCACCGAAATCGAAACCATTAGGGAGATCATACCAGAATCTCCATTTCTTGTGGGGCTCTCCGTCAACTGCGCTCCAATTGGTTCCATTGTCGTCAGATACCTCCAACTGAACTGCGGGCCAGTTTTCCGAGTCACTGTGCCAACCGTCGAAGTCCTGAATTACGTCAGCCCTGACAGCCGTAATGTCGAGGTCAGTAAGGTCGCCTCCGACGGCGCGAATTGAAGTTCCGACCTCGACCGTATCCAAGTCGCCAATGTCGAGTTTTGTGTCGTCACCGATAGTAATTGCGTCGACCTCGTTTCCGAGTTCAATCTTGGCAAATTTTCCGTCAAGACCTGCCGAAATCACAGGAACGGTTTCCCTGTCAATAAGATATATTTCTGAGCCAATCTGCTTCGTCCAATAGAACGTGATATATCTCGAAGTAGGGTTGGTCATATCACCCATTACTTCTGAGAGAGGCGCCGTGAAATTGCGGCCATCAATACCGGGGGTAGATGCGCCATAAGCCATTTGCGCACTCGAGTGCGTAACGCCAATGGAGTACGTAACCCTTTCGTTGTCTGCCGCTATTTCAGAAGGATTTTTGTAGTAGTTTCCCTGTGTTGCGACGGCGGAAATCTTCTTGTTGCCAATCTCCGACACCGGGAACGGTTCTGAGGCCTCACATTGGATAAGACCTGCGTTCGGGTCATACATGATATAGTCGCAAGAAGGGGTGAGACGGAAGATAACACCATCCTTGCCACCTTTAATACCGAGAATAGTGAATGCGCAACTCTTCGTAACAGTCATTGTCGAGGATCCTGGGTGACGCCCAGTTACATTGAGGGTTATCTTATCCCTGAGGTCGTCGCCAAATTCAAACCCATTCCCGAGAACGATCCTTATGGTTCCATAATAATCGCCGTTGCCATCAACCATATCGTCGGCCACGATAGGGTACTCGTCCCAATACGTGCCCTTGCCAGCATTGACCGTTGCATCGATAACGTCGATATCCTCGATTATGAGGCTCGTCTCTCCGCTGTACATCCTGACGTTCGTTGAAGCAGTGACCGATATGCCGTTCGGAAGGTCAAGGTCGCTGTCGTCACCAACACCGATAGCCTCAACCTCGTTGTCAAGTTCGATTGTCACGGTTCCGAGACCGTCCTCGCCGTCAACAACCACGCTCGCGCTATCGGAATCGACAACAATATTACCGTGCTCATCGCTATAAATTAAATAAAATGCAACCGTCCCGCCATTATTGTATATACTGAGCGGGCTAATTTGAAATTTTCCGTTGCCATCTACGGTTGCTGGTTCTATGTCTTCCTCGTCGTAGAATCCGTTTTGGCCATTCGGGCTATATTCGTAGCCAATCGAAAGATGTTCTGCGGACATTTGTGTTCCATTAAGCATCTTTCCGTTCATAAGAACGCCGACGTTCACCTTTCCAGTGCTCGTTGCCACTTCCTGAGGGGAATTGAAATGGAATTGTTTCGGTGCCACAATAAGGTCATACGAAACGCCTTCTTTGCCGCCAAGAACCGCAGTTATAGTAAACACAGCCTTTCCTTCTGCGTAATTTCCATCGCCAAGATTTCTCCTTCCATGAATAATACACTCTATCGAACGGGTATCCGCAGCACTAAACGTTGTCCCGCTTTTTATAGTAAGTGTGAAAGTTGTACTTTCGCCATGGCTTGGATTTGATACAACAAAATTAGCATCCTCTACCTCAATTCTATCGTTGCAGGAGTACTTGTTTCCGTTCCTGTCCATGAAGAATGCTTCCATGTATATGTCGGCATCCTTATCAAGAATATAATTGTCACCTGTTCCTATGGCAATTGCCTGGTTGACGAGGTGGAACGTATAATACGAACTTAGTTCCTCGGAGGTATTTTTTCCGTCGGCACCGACGAGCATGAGAACTTCTTTATGCCTCTCTCCGGTATCAGGATCTGGCGTTTCATACTCCGTAATGTTCCAATATTTATTTGCTTGACCGAGGTCAACATGTTCTCCAACTCGACTGTCAAGTGCGTTTTGCATTTCATTAAAATGGTCAATATATGCATCTTTTGACCATTCCAAAACAATGCTACCAATCCTGTTAGCATCTAATTGGCTTAATTGACTATTGCTAATTAACGGTTCTGCACCGGAAGTATCTGTAATGTACGCATAATACTTTGTACTTCCAATGTCTACTCTCCAACTAACTACTCTTGCCATATTGCTTTGTATATTTTTTCTTTATTCGTTTGTTTGCTGCTGCGTTCCGTTGGAACGTCCTACATTATAGTTAAATACAATGTCATCGTTCTCATCTTCATCATCGCCAACAATTCCATCAACATATACGTTTTTGCCAAGCGTCCACTGACTCATATCAAGCGGGCTTACTGTATTGCAACTCATAATATTATATGAAAATATCACCGTTGAAGGTATTATTTGAGAAAGATATGGAAGAATACATTTTTCAAAATAATATTCAAATCCATTCTCATATTTCGGATTTCCATATTCATCTACGCCCCATTTATGGCACGTATAGAACTCAATATGAACGTTTTTCACGTTAATGACGGAGTTCTCTGCGCCCTCGTCGTAAGGATTTCCTCCCTCAAAGTTGTACGGGGTCATGTTGACCTCGAAAGTATGGGTTCTTGCATCATTGGTACTGTAAGTAGGCGCGCACCCGTCAAGGTTTTTAACCGTATTATTGTCATTTGTACGCTCGCACTCCCTCTCATTGAAAATGCTGTTATGGAAATACCACACCTTCTGCGAATCAGGCTTGTATCCCGTAATATTGAATCCAACGTCTGCCCCATCCTCAAGCGTTCCCGAGTTGCAGTCGTACCTGCTGTCAATGAACATAGGATTGTCCTCGGAATCGTTGTCTATCTCGTACTTGAACAGTTTCTTCAGCCTGTCTATGAACTCCTGCCCGTTGTCATACCATCCGAAACCGACGTGCGGGTTGTTTCCGTCAAAATTCTCGACTATGGACTCGAGATACGAAGGATATTCCGTAGGAACCCACTCACCGTCAACCTTCTTGAAGTAGTGGTTCTCACCGCCGTCCTCGTAATCGCTGATATCAACGACGTAGCAAGTCTTGTGGGCGTACAGTTTGTCGTCAGGAACGTTCTGCAGGTCGGAATACTTGTCTACGACGTGGAGGTACTTCATAGTCTCCTCATACCATCCACCCTTCATTTGGAAATAAGTTCCCGAGTCATACTCCTCATCCTTGTTGAACCACGGGACAATGTATGAAGGTCCCGAGGAAGGAACAACCTCCGCAACAGGAATGCCATAGAAATCGTCGTATCCCGTGCCTTCAAGCGAGGTCGGATATGCTGTCCTGCTCGTGTTCCACTCAGCAACGGAATCCCTTATGTTCTTCGGACCCTCTGCAACCGCAACGTACTCGCTTATCTTATAGTCAAACTGAGAAGGGTCGCAGTAATGCACATCGTCAACCCATGACGGTTCACTTCCGCCGTTCTCCCTCTTATATTTCAATCTCGCGAAATCCCTCGATACGAGTCCGAACATTCCGAGAAGGTTCTCTATTGCGTATTTCGTACCCTTTGCGGCGAAAATATTTCCCGTATTGAGTTTGAGGTTCTTCAGGAACTCGACGCTCGCGTCCGTATAATCGTAATCCTTCGAGTTGATTCCTGAACCAAGGAACACTTTCTCGGTTACACCGGAAAGGGGTTCCCCAATATCGTATGTTTCCCATCCTGAAAGCCCGAGCGTGTCGAACAGGTAATAGTCAGGCAGGTTGTTGTCGCCACGATAGGTTACCCTCGTCGCGTGCTTTATGTTCTCAATCTCACGCTTGATATCGTCGAATTGACGGCCGACGGCCCAAAGGAGTCCCTGCATACGGCCCGTTCCTATGTTGTAATCCTCAGAATCCTCGTCCTTCTCGGGTCTTGTGAACGTGAGGTCCATATTCTTTACCGAGTCGTGGGCGAGCATCCTCCAAAGATTGTCCGTGTAATACTCGTCGTAGAACTTTGCGAGGTCAAGGAGTTCTGTCACATACTCTCCGTATTGGAACGAATCGACTATGAGTGAACCATCCTCCCTTGAAGGCCAAACTATCGTTTTCTTATATGTCTCAACGCCACGCTCCGTTTCGTGCGGCCAATCAAGCCTCGCTGCATAGAGCGGTTCCGTGCTCCTGTTAAGGAGTAGCGAGGAGAAATCGTCCAATCCGTCAAAGAAATCCTCAATGAGTTCCTTACTCGGCGAAATGGTCGCTCCGCTGCTGAGTGTTTTCGTAAACAGTTTGAGGCTGTCGATGAAGAACACCTCATATATGATTTTATTTCCAAGCCTTATCGTGTTCCAAACGGAGCCCGTCTCCATGCATCCATTTCCTTCCGTTACACTGAACGAAGGTATCGCGTTTCCGTTTATAGTGTAGGCGCTGTATGCCTCGCACATATATCTTATAGGGTTGGCGTCGCTGCTCGGAAGTTGGTCGGAAGTAAGGTCCATGTCAAACGGATTGGATACAATCCTTGCCGTACCGAAACTGCCTACTGAGAACTCGTCACCGACAACAAGGGTTGGAGGGAACGTGGACAATATCTTGGAAATCGTGGACTTCACGAGTTCTGTGCAGCTTCCGTAGTATGCGAAATCTAGGAGCGATGAGTAATTCGGCTTCAATCTTGGCTCGTCCTCGCTCGTCTTCTTATACTCTCCTACCCTACCTGCCTTCCAAACATTGCCAGGTTCTTCCCACGCAAGTTTGTCCTGACGTTTCCTTATGCTCGTCGTCGGGCGATATACGAAACGGAAGTTGTTCTCACCATAGGGGATGGAGCCGCTGTCCCACTGACCGAGGTTGGTCGTGGTCATGAAGTCCCTCTCATATACGGTTCCACCGGATACGCTTTGGTGCTTCTTCCGAAGGACGTAGTTACTATGGGTTATCTTGTAGCCGTTATTGGACATTTGTCTGCTGTTTTATCGTCTCGTAATCGTCTTTCTCAGAACGGATATATGATTCTTTGTATGCAATCTTGAAATCGGCGTTCAAATTCTCAGCCACATTGGTAATGTTACCATATCTTGCCTGATGGTAAATGTTGCCGTCCTTGTCGAAGGTAGTAATGATACCGTGGTTGAGGTCTCTTACCTGGTCTCCCTCGAGCATTGTGGCAATTCCTTCCTCATCATAGTCAACCATTTCAATCTCCATTGCGACGGGATTGAACTTGGTGTTGATCAATCGTATGGCCTGCCCCGTTATTCCGAGCGACGGAATGTCTCCCGCGTTGAACGACAGGGACGTCGTCGGGGTGAGCGTGCAGAACATAAGCGTGGAGGAGTTGTTGAAGCGATACCTGACACCCTTCTGTGTTACGGTGTTCATGTTCTGCGCGACGGGCTCGCAGAGGTTGTTCGAGGTAATTATCCTGTAATCACTCAGTCTTGTCTTTGCGTCGGTATCGAAGTATTCAACCCTCCATCCGACAAGGTCGCCATTCGAAAATCCCTGATTCTGTATGACTATACCCCTGATGTTGGAGAAGTTCCCTGTCAGTGTACTTACATCGACAATTTGCGACATTATTTCTTTTGGCTTGATGTAAATAGTGTAGATTCCCTTCCTCCCGAATTCGTCTACGGGAAGTTTCAAGTCATACATGCCGGGAAGAATTTCTAACTCACCATCGTTGGGCTTCCACGTGCACTCAGAAAACACGCCCTGAGCGGGCAGTTTCTTGAATGCCGAGAAGTCGGGAGCCTCACTATTCCTGTTCGGCCTGTAATAGTAGAAAATTTCTACGTCGTCTTCTGTTATAAATGCCGGCTTTTTAACGCCGTAAGTACCGTTTGCCATACTATAATAAATATTTTTTCCTAACTGTTTTCCTTACCGATTTTGAACAAATCGTTTCGGTATCTCTCAATTTCTTCCACACTGTTGAACTGACCCATTAGATTGAGTGGCTCGAACGCTGCCGAAGTACCTCTTTCGACCCATACATTGTCCGCGGACTCACTGTAATCGTGGATTCCAGCCATTGCCTCGTCGAAAATAAAGTTCTGCGTCTTTCCGGATTCGTTATATGCTGTTGCCTCAATTTTCGCAACGTCTTCCCAATCACTTTTTGCCGGTGCACTATAATCAATATCTATATAGTCGAATTGTTCAGCGAGGCTACCTGTGATATTAAGAGTCTTACCCGTAATAACAGTATAATAATATTTTTCCTCGTACATTACACCCGGCTCCTCATATAAGACGCCATGCTCATCAGTGCCATCGTCAAAAATGCGCCTGTCTATTTCATATTTGATAGAAATTATCGGGTAATTCACTTCATCTGCGTCAGTCGTAAGAATATTACCATTCCTCTTCGACACACCTATATCCCCTTCTTCGTTTTCAAAATGGATTTCCGTTATAATGTCATATAGCCAATTCGGAACATTTTTCGTTTCCCTACCCGGAAAATCTTTAACAGGAACACCCTCCCTAACATTTCGCGGTGTTCCTATTGCATAAGGCAGTTCACATAAGTTTTCAAAAGAGGTTCCACTGCACTCCGCGCATTTCTTGACATATTTTCCATAAACCTTTCCGCAATGTGTGCATTTCCTCGACAACACGAACGGAATCTCGTTTCCGTCAACGTCATACGACTTAGTGCGACGTTTCAGGGTTTCCAACTTACTGCCGGTATACGCGGTAAACGTGGTTTCGCCGGGAACCAAATCAGTATAATCCTCCTCGGTATATGTAAAACCAGTGCCCGAACAAACGGGGCATATTTCAACGTATCGGCCGAAAACGTTTCCGCATCTGTCGCATTTTGATTTTACACGAAGCAAATCATGCCCGATTATTTTATCCCCATCTTCGGGGTCCTTCAATTCTTTGATGTGTCCATCGTATTCAGTGAACCTCCCAAGGTCCTCGTACTTCTCCGTCAACAGAACGTGGATATTGAAGTGTGTAGGCCTTCCACCGCCGTTCTCCAACTCCGCGCAACCTTCCTCGAATACCTGCTTCGCCTGTAAAAGACCCCCCTCATAAGTTTTGTTGAAGGTTTCGGCGTCGTTGCTGATAACAACCACGTCTCCATAATTCGGCTCTGACGGATATGTGGCCGAAACCGTAACGTCGGGCGCGACAATTTCCACCGAGCAACCATTGACAAGCCCAGCGGGTCCCTCGTTTCTCCAATATGAGGAGTCGAAACGCCTGCAGTACCTGTATGCAGTAGATTCCATGAAGAACCTCCTCAGCCAAGAAACCTTCGCCGAGAGTTCTCCGAACCTTATGCTGTTCAACGATATTTTCTTTTTAATGAACTCCATCTCCGATAAATTTTATTGACATAAACCACTTTCATCTCTGGTTTGTACGGAATACTTCATTGTTATCTCGACTGTCGGTGATGAAACCGTTATAGGACCCAATACCTCAACCCACTCTGTTCCTGACCCTACGCCGAACGAGTATCTCTTAGCGCCCATATTCTCGCCAATCCAAACCTCACTGACAGTACCGTAGTTGGTTGCGTGGTTCAGTTTATTGCCTAGATGTGTTAATTCTATCGTACTCTGTATGTCGTTGCCGGCGGAATATATCGTACCGTATATTATGTAATATTGTCCAGCTTTGATTCCGAAGCTTCCTCCAACCGTCTTTTCAAACGTACGCTCTATATCCTGTTTCGTTCCATCTGCAGTAAGATAACGTTCGCTGAGCAACTGTGTTCCTTTCGTCAGGTCAAACGCCAAATAGTTCTCATCGCTGTTGTACACCACGTCGTCCACATGGAACATATCAACCCACGCACTGTACTTTCTCTTCTTTGTACAATAGTTCACAACGAGCGGCTCAGAAGAGACGATATTACCGTTCACAATCCCCGCGAAACAATATTTCGTGCTTGTGGTTGACAGGTACTTGGTCTCGAGGTCTTTCTCGGTATAAGTTATCGTCGATGAGTTCGTCTTGTCGTCCTCATACATTACGACCCCGTTCTTACCGTATGTCGCATAATTGCTCGGTATGCAATAATCATATTTTCCGACCCCGTATTTTGTCCAATCGTTCGAAGGGTCCTTTACGCCAGTGGCCTTATTCTCCCGATATAGAGTTCCCGTAATCGCGTAATCAATCTTCCTGCCCTCCTGTACCTCCTCAATATATCCTGGGTTAACCTCCGCTATAATCGAGTAAACATAATCGTCCGTTTCCACGTTGTATCCTGCGTTCGGGTTGCCTTCTTGGATAACGTTCAGGACCGTGTATTTGTCCTCGTTGATTGCAAACCTTATTTCCCCTGACCTGCTTGACGTGCTCTTGTTCTCGGGAATATTGAGCGTCACCTCATATACGTAAAGGTTATGCTCGCCGTATTTTACCTGAGTTTGTTTCAAGGTCGTTGAATACGTGAAGAAATCAACATTGCTTTCCGTTATATCAAGTTCCTCTATCAGTTTGCCCGTCGTGAGGGTCACTTTCTTTGTCGTGGCCGCGTAGCCGACCCTTGTCGGGTTCGCACTTAAACCAATATAAGCCCAAACGGGCCAATGCCTTATCGTTAGCCTTGTGGATTCGGCATTGTTTGGGGCCACAACGTCAATATAATAATAATGGATTTCGTCCGACTCGTTCCTATTGAAGGAGGTTGAGATTATCCTGTTGGTACCGGTTAACTGTACGCTACTTTTCATTGACGCACTTTGGTACGCGCTGCTTCCATTAGGCTTATACCCGAAGTATAGTCCCTCAGGCGAAGTAGAGAACCTAACTGTTACAGAATTGTACTTTGTATTTTCAATCCTTGGCGCATGACCGCTATCTGTTAACTGATGGTCCCTATCGACAATATCCGTGTCATCGCTCAGAGAACTGAAATATGCCCTGAACGTTCCGCTGCCTTGGCTTCCGCCTCCGCCTCCGCCTTCTTGGCCGCCACCCTCCTGTCCGCCACCCTCCTGGCCGCCGCCTTCTTGTCCTCCGCCTCCGCCTTGGCTTCCACCGCCTTGATTTCCGCCGGCGCCATCCGTCGAAGGTGAGATTTCCTCATTACCCTTGAGCCATTGCTCCAAATCTGTCTCCCTGTTCCTCACACGCTGTCTCGGAGCGTCCACACCTTCCAATGAGGTTCCGTTCATCCTCGGTTCATAGAGCGTTGTACCGAAATTGTTGCCATCCGCTTCGAAATCAATGTCGAAAGCCCAATAATACCTGTTATCGGAGCCTTTGAATATCCTGACGGGCACGAACGTGTCTTCACGGAGTTTCTCCATGTCCGGGGAATAGACCTCCTTACCGTTCACGGTCTCCTTACTGATATAATTCGTCCCGAGGGAGTCCTCGACACGCACTCCTTCCGAATTCGCCTTGCTCGGGAGCACAAGCGGCACCGTATAGCCGTGTTTCGAGTTGTTCAGTTCGGCTTTCATGTATATCACCGCCCTTTCGTTGTCATTGAGGTTGCTCGGGAACATGTAAAGGTAGAATCCCTCGCTTGTATTTCCCGTATCGAAGCTGTTGGAGCAGGTGAACTCAAGATACATGTTATCCTCGGTGTCTGCGGTGAACTTATGATCAACAATCTCCTCCACCCAATCATAATGTTCGGCATTCTTAATGAATTTTCCGAAAAGTTTACCCGAATCGAGATAAATTTTTGCCGAATAGAGCAACTGCTGCGTCCTCCTGTCGTTCGAATTGTAGAAAGAGAGCCTCAAGAAGGTGTTTTTCACCTTTTCCTTCTGATAATACACGTCCGCATCGTCAAAACCAAGGGCCGACACGAGGTCAGACCTGTATCTTCGGTCGAAATTGGCGTTTTCCGGGGCTGAGAACCAATACTGTTCGTCCTCAGTCTTCCATTCCTCGTTCAACACCCTGTTTCTTAGACGTATGTTATATGTCATGGACTCGTAAAGCCTCGTCTTGTCACCGTCAAGGAAGCAAGGAATGAACTTCATCTTCTCATAATCGACGATCCCGTTCACCGATTCCTCGGCCCTCGCGTTGGCGAATGCGTCAAGCGCGTCCTCCATGTACAGGTTGGTCGCGAAATCCTCTGCAATGGGCACAGAAACCCTCAGATTTCCACTTTCAAGACAAAGTCGGGTTCCCGGCCGCAAATTTATATAAACGCGCCCAGAGGCCCCGTTTTGGGCCCTGTCGTAGAACCTGCAATCGTCAAGGAGAATCTCCGAATACTCCCCCTGTTCCAACACCTTCCTTACCTCGCTCTCGGAACCGTTTGGTTCCCAAATAAGCGTGTCGATTATGTCGTTGTTGAAGGAGTCTATCGGCACGTAACAATTGATTGTCACGGAACCGTTTGCGAACTCCTCGCTGTATATCGTAACCCTCTGACGGTTGTTGAGGTTGAGTGCGTTCGAGAATTGGTATTCCCCATTCCTGACAGACCTTATCTCGTAAAGGAACCATTCGTAAAGGAAATGGTCTCCGACACACCTCTTCAAGTTCTGCGCGCTTGTCGCGAACGTATCGGGGCTGCGCATTATCTCGTCTATATCGTAGTCCCTGCACGTCGTGTTGTTGTGCGGGGCCGTGAGTTTTATCTTCAGCATCGTCCTCGGAACGTCGCCGGGCGTCTTCTTCACGCCTGTCAGCGTCTCGACCGAGTCTATGTAGGCCCTGACCTGAGGAAAAACGTCCGTATCAACGTACTGGCCTGCCGAACCGCCGACTATTCTCCTGCTGTCGCGGAACTTTATGCTGCAGTCCTCCCTTATGAAATGGACCGCGGAGTGGTGGAACGTGTTGACGGTCTCAGTCGTCGATATCCTTATGGTCTTCTCCTCGTCGGATATTGAGTGTGTTCCGTTTTCTGACCCGGCCAGCGTCTTGTAGGTAAGGACCGAGTTGCGCCTGTTCATCTTGATTCTTAGCATTGGCTTCTCACGCCCTCCTCAACGTATTCGGCGGCGGACACATCCTTCGAGCGGTTGTCGATGATGAACACATCGGCAACGTCATTCGGTTCTGCTCCAATACCGTATCTCATGTCCGGATCCTGCCTCCTTAAATAAAATGTTATGTTCTTGTGGAAATAATGGGCCCCGTTGGTAAACACGGAGTCGTACAGGTCGCTGTCGGGACTAATCTCCGCACTCTTCACGACCTCTCTCCATAAATACCTGCCCGTCCCATCGTTCAATTCTATCGCGCCCTCGGGCTTTTCGCTGTTCGCCCTGTATATTATCGAGGTTCCCGCGCTGTAATTTCCGTTGAACGTAACGGTGAACGTAGTCTCTCCCGTATCGGTTACCGTACCGACGGGGCCTTTCCTTACGGAGCCGTTCGCCTTGACGTATGAATATATCGTATCACCCGTCTGAATGAAGTAGTTCGTTGACGGTGTGAACGTGTAAACATTGTCTGATACCCTCCTTTCTCTCGTGAAGACAATTCTCCTGTCGTAACCTTGATTGACGACGTCGGAAAACTCGTGGATTTTTACCATGTAATGAGGCTGATAGTAGTAGCCTTCGGGAATGAGGTTGGTATAGGCGTGATTTCCGCAAGGATCCGATTCCCTTTCCGCGAAAAAGCGTGTTTCTGCGCTAAACCCATTGAAGTCGTAGTCATCCCCCCTTATTTCCGTTATTTTGAAATTATCGTAATCGTTGCACTCATGCTCCCCGACAGAATATTCTCGCTGCGCCGTGTTGAACCTGTAGTATATTGGTTCAAGGACCCTTTCACTCACATCTCCAGGTGAGTATTCAACAATGTCGCCGAGAAAATCTTCATCGCCTATTTTTATGTCGTTCTCTCTAAATGTTTTAGGGCTCAGGGTAATCCCGCCACGTTCGGTGCATGCATAATCAGGAATTCCGTGTATCCTATGAACATTATATTCCTTGCAGAAATTCTCTTCAGATAAATCGAGGCCGGCCGACACTTTTCCAAAACAATGAGAATATGTAACACCCGAATTTCTAAAATCCGGATTAGTGGAGTACCATTTGGTGTGCCCACTGTTATTTTTAACTATGGTCAAGAAAAGTTCAGTAACGGGTCTCCCGAGGTTGTCAACGAGGCCGCCTGTCCTAACGTCACCGTTGCACACAATCTGAGCAATTTGATCAGTGTACGCATTCTGCGAAAACGCCATCTTCGTAATTCCACTATCAAAATCAAATTCGATTCTCTTGAACCTCCTGATATGATATTCGCATTTCATTCCGTTCGAATACCTTGACACCCTGATTTCCTGCGTCCTTCTCTTTTTGTATGTCTTGTCGCTCGTTTTTTCGAATATCTCATTGAAAACGCCGTCTATCCTTACCGAGAACGTTCTTCCATCATCACCAACCGACCTAATCAGTACCGGATTGGCTGTTTCGTAAACGGTTCCATTGTTATCCATAACGGACAATTTGACAAACTCTCCCGAGCCGAACCCGTTTCGTATCGCTGTCTTGAAAGTTACGTACGATTGTTCGGACTCTGGTTCGGCGTCAAATTTATTTTCGCAAAGAAGACCACCTTTTATGTATGAAATATCCTCTTCATCATACTTGTACGGGTAAGTTATGCAGAAATCCCAGTTTTGTTCTTCCCTACGCCTGTATGGGTTATATTTTGGAACGAATGAATACAAATCCCTTCCCGGATACATATCTATCTGTCCATAGGCAGGGTCGTTGTTCATACATTTGTTAATGATAACATCCTTCCCGTTAGGTGTTCGATAGTTAATAACCGGCATTGAGACTTTGTTCGGAAAGCCAAACCACCCGTCTCTTTCAACAAGATTCTCCGTGATTGAGTTATAATAAGAATTTACACCATCGTAATAATAGATGTGCATTTTCGTAAATTTGTCCTTGTTTAATTTTTTCTCGTCGTCAATTATAAATGTGGAGTCCTCTATTGTTACCGCGCTCCTATTTCTTAGATAGTCCTCGAGTGTATTGAACTTGGAGTCCGCCGTTTTCGCGCTATTTACAATGAAAAACCCATCGCCTCTTCTTAGGAAATGGTTGTCGAAAATATCGTACCCACAATGGTAGACGAACGGGCCAATATCCGGGTGCGAATACCCGGTATCATGAATAGCCGTCTCCCTGTTTAATGAGGCGTTCGTCAGCCCCATGTGCTTATATGTGTTGTGATACCCCCTTATACCGGCGAATTTATCACCGGTATTGAATCCATTGGACGTTCCGCCGCTGAGGCAAACAATACAATCATCGCTACCTTCCCAAAGAACTGGCTCCGTAATCACATTAAAGAGCACGTTCGAGCATATAGGATTGATTATAAACGACAGACGATACTTGTCGGAGGCATCCTTCTCAGCAAAATACCTTTCGTAAGCGTCGACCATTACCGTGTAATCGGTAGGAGGCATAATCCTCCTCTCATCCACGAGCGACAGCCCGATGTGGTTGTCAACGTTCACACCGAGCTTATGCTTCTTCTCACCTAAAAGTATTTTTACCTTGTCCATTCCTGTTATGCTTGATTGACGATTATCTTTGCTGCCTCATAATCAACGTTCGCACCTTCTCCCCTTATAGTAAACCTTCCGCTTTCAAGATGTTCCACACTTTGTCTCAGATCTACGACGGCGAGTATATGGAACATATCCGAAGATGAACTGAGGTTGGACCTCAATTCTCCCGCCGTGAACATGCTCTTTGTCCTGTCGTACTGATATGAAGTTATCTCATCGGCTATCTGATACGAATAATTCCTCTGCAACAGCGGATGTAGGTTATAATAATCGGTATATCGCTCCATATCATAAGCTAATTCCTGTTTAGCGTCAGAATCAACTATGAATATTCTCACCGAACCTTCTGTCAACGGAACGTCATCCGCGGACATAGTTAGCCTTATATTTGGCACTGACACCATATCCGTGTTATTGTGGACTTCAAACGAGCCCATAGGATAAATTTCAAGGTCGCTATCCTCTCCCATATCAATAACACCATTATCAGCAATGCCAAACCTGTGTTCGAAATTGATTAGATAATATTCACTATGCGAAGGGTATACGTTCGGGTTACCCTGCGTTTGCGTGAACCCTTCCTTGCTGTATATCGAAACAATTGACAGGCTTGTACTGTCTTTGTTCACGTAAGTATATTTCGAGTTAATGTTCTTGGATATGGAGTATTCCTCATCCCCGAGTTGCGTCCAAGGGTCATAAACAGCCACAATGAGAGCGTTCGTCGGGTCAAGTAGTTCGACCTCGCTCATATCGCCCGAGAATATCTTGTTCCTGTCAAGTTCGTTTGCAGGCTCAAAGTAGTACCTGTACGAGCCGTCCACAATTTCAAACGCTTTCATTTCTGTGGAGCCCTTAAACTCCTGTGCACCTGCGAAAGATATTCCCTCGGGGACAAGTGTAACGTTCCTGAAGGCGGTGGCGGTTATACCGTATCCGTCTGAAACCTTCGCCCCATAGGAATCTCTCTTGTAAAGTACATAGAATCTTGTCCCAACGTTAAGGTCCGTGGTTCCATCGGATGGCATTGCAACGGTTTCGCTTATTGAAACGGAGTTACCGCTATATCCTTCAGGTGCCGACTCTTCAGCATTTGCAAAATATGTCGTCGTACCCAAATTTCCTGAATGCCATGTCTTTGTAATGGTTGTGAACACTCTATCAGAAGATTGCGTTATCGCGCCCCAATTAACTGAATCACGCACTCTGTCCTGTTGCGCCGCCGTATAATTATTTGCCTCTATCTTCTTGAACTCATTGTTATACGGTGAACCGTTATAGACCGTGAGCGACAAGTTGGATACATTTGCCCCGCCCATTATACACCTATACACAATGTACTTCATGTGGAACGGGCGGTATATTGACGGGAATGTCAGGTAACCGTTCTCAGAAGGTATCACACTACTTTGAACCTGTCCGTTCTCCGAATCCGAGAACCTGATTTGATAGTCACCCTTCACTGACTGTAGGTTAAGCGTCGGAACGTGGAAATTACTTTCCGATAAATCGTACCCGTTCTCATACGCCTCTTCCTTACTGTTAAACATTCCATTCGATACGACAATGTTTCCGTATTCATCAGAACGCTCGCCGTAACCCTTAACATCCCTACTATAAGGTGTATTTCCACCTATTTCACTAACGTCTATGCTGCCGGTTGAGCTTTCGTAATAAGGATTGCTGTAAGTAATGGCCTTTTCAACACTCCATCTATGTTCCGGGTTTACATTCCCGCTAAGAAGTGAATCCCACCAACGGGACGACGTCATGTTTATACCGTTCCTCGAAAGCGTCTTATATGTTGTCAAATTATATGGTCCAATCTGAACATCTAAACGTATTGGCATTTTAATATATGCCGTGCCAATATTCTGTACGGGTATTGAAACGTTGCCGCACTTTGGAGATGCGTAAACCGTGTATTCCGCGTTCCCGAGCCAAGCATAGACCTTATTTCCAACTACAAAACCCGTTTTCTCTGTTAATCCGGAAGGTGTACATGTACCCGTAAGAACGGCATAATACCCATTACTGACCACATACATACAGTCCGCGGCTGAAACGCCGTTAAATTCAAGGTATCCATTTGCTTCTGAGAACGATCCTGCCTGAATGTCAGCAATTTCCTCGGTGAAATCAACTGAACTGAACTCGATTTCATAGAAATCCTCCGGGAATATTTCGGCTATAGTGAAATCTTTCTTGGCAATGACCGTTTCATCCCCATACATATAAACGTCTACCGTATATTCTCCTGGACCGAGAGGAATTGCTTCCGTTGTGAACGTTCCCGTCGATGACTCGGCTACATGATATATTGAGCCGTCAATAGGAATATATCCCGTATCCGGATTTCTCTGCTTAATGGCATATTTTACATCTTCTTCGAAGCCAACGAAATGAATGGTTACGCTACCAAGAGACGCTGTTGGGCATAGACGGGAAGGCTCCGTTTCAACTCGGATTGATGGTTTCCTGTCAACCATTTCTGGACACTCGGCGAAGTATTCCTTGAAAAATCTGTCAAGCGCGGTTGAACCATCGTGCAATCCGAAATAGAAATAGAACGAGTTCTCATATATTGGTAGTGATACCTCATTGCCGCTGCTTATCAGGTATTTTTTCTTCAAATCTACGTCGCTCCCTCCGTGCCATCCGAGTCTGAAATCATAATAATCAACATTGTCATTTTCGACTGTCCTCTTATACGCCCTTGTTACGTTATCTTCCTCGTAAGTTCCGTTGAGATTCTCGTACCCACTATTCCTCAATTCCGATACCTTCTTAAATGTTCCGTCAAAATTCCTTGGATTCAGTATCTCGAACTTATAGACCCTCCTCCTCGTTACAGGGTCTATCGTCGTTTCAAGACCGTTAAAGTTCATTGTGGCGAACTCGCTCCTGAATCCATCATCGTTAATCTCATCTCTCGAAATTATGCCCGTCGGTATCGTTACTGCCTTATACGACAAATCATTTCCATCCCTATCAGGTATACTCTGCCTGCTTGAAATGGATACGCCTATCTCGCACACCCTAGAAAGGTTTACGCAAGATTTTACATTTGCTTCCGACTCAAAGCAAGATATCCCGAGGAAGTGTCCTCCGGGTTGATATAAGGTTTTTCTATTTTGCTCAACGATTTCCGTTCTCGTCTTACCTCCAAAAATGCCCCATGTTGACTTTGTTACAGAACTATACTCCTGTCCGGGCCCGGTATATCCCCAATCTATGCCGGCCGATTCGGTAACGGCGTATTCGCCATCGTCGTTATAGTCTTCATCGTACTCAAGACCGTTCGACCATTTCTGCTCTGACTTGAAGTCTTTATCTACAATTGTTGCTTCGTCCGATGTTGCGGTATTGTTTGTACATAGATACCCGCTACTATTTGCGGCAAACATGTAACCGACATGTCCAAGATTTGTCGCAGCAATATTCGTCGGCATTTGATATGTCGAAGATACCAGCTCCTTGAAAGATTGTGGTATTCCGTTCGTATTCCTGTCTGATAGTGAGCCGAGTAATACAATGTCCGTTGCAAAAAGTTTTACATTTTTAGGCCCATAAGCACTATTGCCCGTTGTATATGGCTTAAAATAATAAACTGTTTGATTTCTCGATGTGTTTTCGGGTATTATATATCCGGATTTTATCTTGAAGAATTTACGCCCCTTCTTTTTATGGCACTTGAATTTGTCATCTTTCTTGGGATGGCACCCGTTCTTTGTCGATAGCGTCGTATATCTTCCCTCGTTGTCCCTCGTATAAGAAAGAGCACATTGTTGTACGTACTTCCTCTGATATCCAACGTTCCCCTCAACGCAAGCCTGCAACTTTTCTTTCGTTTTGATCAATCCGAACAGGAATGTCCTCTTTTTCCTAATGCGGGCAAACCATCTTGGAATGTATATGACTCCGTTTAGCCAATCATTATAGAAATCGAATTGGATAACCTCGTATTCCTGAGCAAGGGCTATCTCGATGCACTGAATGAAGTGCGTCATTTTGTTTGTGATACAAACGTTGTCTTGGCCTTCTGAGTTCTTATATTCAACACTTGTGGTATCGTAATTTCCCTCGTCGGTATCAACGCCGGCTCTCATTAGAAGAGAGTCTTCGAGCGGGCTTCTATTTCCGTATACATTTGTTGTCCAAGAAATAGCCTTCCATCCGAATATTGTAATTGAGTGTTCCTTCTCGCCCACTGGTATTTTGTAATAATCAGCAGAGCATCCGGGAGCAAAATACCATTCCTCCAAGTCTGGACACATTCCATCTCCTACGGTCACACAACCGCCCATTTGGTCGAAAAGGCTTCTCAGTTTCCCCTTACAACAACTTCCAAGGTCATCACCAAGGGAATATATTGCACTAATCAATTTGTTCACCATCTTCACAATCCAAATAAGGATGTGCATAATGGCGCATTGCAGGGTAAACAGGAACGTGATGTCTATTCGCATATTGTTATATGGAATAGGGTTGTTTCCTACGTTCACGTTCACTGCCTTGATGCCGCTGAAACGTTTCTCCTTGTCGAAGTTCCTGTGCTGAAGCCTTGGTATATAGGATTTTACAGTGTATACATTGTTGTAGAAAAGATCCCTGAAACTGAGTGTTCCTTCCTCGTTGTCATCTGTGGCTGTTCCGAAATCATAATCAGCCTGAATTTTGTTTTCTTCCTCATGCGGGTTGTTCGGGACGAGCACCTTTACGAGGTGGCTGTTCTGATAATCGCTCTCGAAGTCTGCGAGCGAGAAACGGAACCTTACGCGGGCCCTTGTCGGAACACCCTTGTTCGGGTCGTCGGTCGGGACTATGTTACCATACTCGTCGGTCGTAACATAGTCGAGGTTCATTGGAATCTGGTAACACCAAGTACCGTTCCCGTCAATGAGTTGGTTTCCGAGAATGGTGTAACTCTCCACGGAGCCGTCTGTGGTCTTGCGAATCATTTCAATGGTACCCTCACCTGTGGTGATACGGTCCATCTTACCCATTCTTTCGGTAGGGATACAGCGTTTAGTGAAACCGTTGCTCTTCTCGTCGGTAACGAGCGAGCCGATAAACACACAGGTAGGTTCGAACTTATAGTCGACATTGATATCTTTCCTCGTTATCCTCACGCCGTTGCTGTCCAACTCGCCCATCTCGCCCTTCTCGCCCCAGAAAGGATATACATAGACGCTTTCCGTCTGAGTAAACACCTGAGGGAGGCCGTCAATGGTCTTGTCCGCCTTGAACATGTTGGCGTTCTCGAACATCGTGCTGTTGTAACCCTTGTAGAGAAGGTCTTTCGGCTTCTGACTGAGAAGGTCGCCGATATCGGAAATGTCGAGATCCATGTGAAGCGTTTGGCTTCCTGTCGGGACACCGAAAATCATATAGTCACCCGAGACGTTTGTCGTCGTGGTGAACTTGTAGTATTTGTCAAATATTTCAAGAACGTGGTCGTCGTCGAGGACGAGCCTCTTCGAAGGGAACGTGCCTATGTTCTGGTGGCAGTTCGTGAGTTTGTCCTCAGGGAGAAGATTATACCTGATTCCGTCACCATTCCTGTCGAATGAACTGTTGTATGGATAAAGGTAAGAAAGCACTTCATCGGCCTTCGTCTCCTCGTCCATTGCAATGAAAATGGACAGTTTAGCATTAGGTACGCCAACACCACCGTTAGCGACGACGCGGCCCGCCACACAACCGTAATCGGCCGTGTGGAGTTTATAGAAATTCTCGGAGGCTATCTTGAGACTGAGCATCTCGAAAACCTCTATGTTCTGATTGAGATTTACGTCAATGAAGGTATCCTCATTGACGTTCGCCTTTATCCTATATGACCTGTTAGTTTCCGACATACGCCATCTTCTCCTTGTTCAGCCTGAAAAACTTGGCCATGCTTATTCTCTTGTTATCGTCAAAAAACGCCTTGTAAATCACAAAGAGCAACAATACGGGAAAAATCGGAACCATGCAGATCCCGACACCGATAGTCACGGCAATCTTCTTGGCCTTTACCTTGAAAGTATCGGTCTTGTTTACCTTGTTCCTTTCACCGTACTTCTTATACAGCGCATCTATCTGTTCCTTCGTCGCACAATTGCATGCCATGTGATAAGTGTGAATTTAGATAGTTCTTATAACATTCAACCCCGAGATATTTTGCGACCGGGGTTGGTAATGAGTTGAAAAACCACATCTTCAACTTCGTGAGCGCCCTTATCCTCTTCGCCTTCCTTACGGTCAGCATCTTCCTCTTGCCAGGCTCGAACGTGACAACGTATATCAAGGCCTGAACAATGAATATTGGGAGCCTGAACGCGAGCCTGACAAGTCCACGAATAATGTTGTGTATTATCCTAAGAAACCACATTACCGTACGATTGTCCTTATTGTTATATCGTTGTCAGGATTCTTTATTTCGAACATTGAGTCCGCGTCACCGTTGAGCGTGTAGTTGGAGGCGACGGTGTCAATCTGTGCCCTATCGCTCTCATTCTCATATTCAACGACGGGGTCACTTGCCCTGACGCTCGAATATCCGGTACCGTACTCGTTCCAAATCTGAAGGTCCACTACGTTCAGAACACCCTCTATATCGGTAATCCTCTTTGCGAGTTCGCTGATATAGATATTGTCGCCCATCTGCCTCTTGTCAATGTCGAAGAAATCCTTCACCGCCGCTATCACGTCGGAGACGACGTCTGCGGCGTTGTAGTTCTTGTTGACAAAAATCTTCGCATCAACAGAAATGTTTATAATTCTTCCGCTCTTGATTTCCACGTAGTCGTTCAAGGCCCTGAACATTGACAGGTAGTTCGCGATGTTGGTTATGAGTTGCTCGGGGAATACGTCAGACAACGTCCTATCGGCATTGATTCCAAGCATATAAATCATTACCTTGTTGTTCTCTTCGGTAACGGACACGCGGAACGGGCAGCCGTACCTCGAAGGCATTAGCATAATCCTATTCTCGTAGTCCTTCACGGTAATGCAGCGCTTCTGTTCGGCGCTGTTGTACTTGATCATAGCCCTTATCTCGTCCACGGTTGGAGCGTCCTTTCCTCCGATTGAAGGATACGGATTGGTCACGCCGATTGACCTGCGGACCTTCGCCTGCTTCGCGCTGTCGGCGTTTCCCGGAAAACAAAGGTCGATATAGTTGATTGAGGTAATGGTATTCGCGGCGACATTCGAGGCCCTTCCTCCTCCGACACGGTAAAGAATGTACATCGTAGAATTGTACGGAGGGAGTTTACCGAGGAAGTTGTTGTGCAGTATCTTCGATATCTGATACCTCGCGAATCCTTCGGCCTGTATCTCACCTGCCTCGTTGGCCAGCTGTCCGCTTCCGAAAATCACCTTCAAATATCCCTTGTCGGTGAATTCCGTGACATACTTCTGCGTGATAGGAATCCACTCACCCTTCGTCACGGAATAAACGGGGGTTGAAGTGAACTGACCGCCGTTTCCACTGTATGAAGCGTACTTGTATGTCGTGGACTGCTCGGAGAACGTGTTGTTACCGTTCGTCATTGTAATCTCGTCACCCCAACGGTAGTGGTCTGAAAGCGAGTCAACCTCGAAGAACTTGTAAATCTTCTGGTCGCCGATTGAGGCAACCTCGGACTCGAGCATGAACTCGCCCATAGTCGGGTCGCTTTGGAAATCGTTTCCGACCTTGAAGATAATGCTCTCGACTTCCATGACGCTCTCGTCAGGAATGACTATCTCCATGAACGGGTACATTTCGGAAGGGCTCGTGAACACCTGCTTGTAGACGCGACTCTCGCCGGCCGTAACGAGTTCGCGCTTCGACACCCTGTAACTGACAATCTTACCGTTTGAATTGTAAACGGGCTCGACGTCCCTGTTCGCGTATCCGTTATAGTCGAACTCCTCAGCGAAATTCGCGTCATTGATAAGTTCGAATACCTGTGTCCTTGAGGATACCTTGGTTCCTTTCTTGATAAGCGGGGCACAGGAATAGTCCGGCATTCCGTCCGTTCCGTTGACAGGGAGCAGGCAGTAGAACTCACATAACGCCACGGAACCCTTAGGGCCCGGTATACGCAGACCGTTGCTCCTCGCAAGGTTGTAAACCGAGGAGAGAAGCTGCGCGCTGTCGAGATTCGTCTCGTTGTATGCCTTGTCGATGTAGTAACTGAGGTTGTCCCCGATTGAGGCCACCATGTCGACCAACCAACTTCCAATGGAAGCGTCGTCCATATCGTCCGCAATCTGCGGATAATACTGCGCTATGTAGTCTTTCAGCGCCTTCTTGTAATCGTCGAAATTCCTGTTGAGGTACGAAATCTTGTTCTCGCTCATCTCTTATAGTTTTACTGCCATTCTCTTATTCTCGATAATGTTACCGCGCTTAACACTGTACCTTATGTCGAGGTACACGGCGTTCGGGTCCTCTTCCCCGTAAACGACTGCCACGTTGTCGATTCCGGCGTTCCTTACGTATTTGTTCACGCTTTCGGACACCTCTTTCATGACAGCGTCCCAAGTGATACTGTCGTCGGGTTCGAAAATGAACTTGATAAGGTCGGTTCCGAAATCAGGCCTGCGGAGCCTCGTGCGCTTCGGTGTCAGGATGACATGCAAAATCTCGGACGCCACCTTGTCGTCAAGGTTCTCGTTAAGGTCTATGAAATGACCTTCGAGATTGTTGTCCGTGAAAGGAAACTTCACTCCATAATACTGTTTGTTTTTGCTTGCCATAGGGGAAATCTTTATTGATTATCTATAAATACTTTCATTACCATTTTACCTAAAATAAACATAAAGGAAATAAGGCAAAAGGCAATAAGAAGAAACGTGCCCGACTCGCGTCAGACACGTCAAAAAAATAAATGCCACCAAAGTTATTTAGACGGCTTACTCAATACCGCCATTCTTCTGCATTGTCTCGGTCCAAGACCTGAACGCGATATTCCCTTTGAGATAGGCCTCGGCTTCGAGTTTTATAAGTTCTTCATCTTCCGTAATCTTGTCGGAAGCGTAACCGTTCTTCCCAAGTTCTCCCGTGCTCTGCTGCTTCCAATGAATAAGTTCGTGGGCGAACGTGCGAAGGACGTCCTTCGGGAACCTGTTGTGTACGAAAAGCCTTATCCCGTTCGATGCCGGGTCAAAATACCCGGTCTTGGCGAACACATCTAAACCTTGGTCTGTGTCGTCAAGTATCACCTTCGGGAACGGACGGGAGGTGTAGCCCCTGTCCGCCATGAAGTTTGCAAGTGATTTGAGATATGGCCCGTAACCGAACATTAGCCGAGATATTTCTTTAACGCTTCCCTTACGGCACGCTCAACGGACTCCTCAAGACCTGCAGCCTTCCTGTACGTTCCACGGTTGCGGAGAGCCTTGAGTTCGGCATCGCGCTGTGCGCGCGCTTCTGCGTTCTTGTCTACGAGGTGACCTGAAGCCTGCCACTTGTCAAGGAGGCCCTGCAACTTGGCAACAACACCCTTGTACTCCTGAAGCCTTGCGCCAACCTTCTGTGCGGCGGCGGCCATTTGCTCCACGGGGAGTTTGCGGTAATTCTGACAAATCTGATCAACCTCGTCGGGCTGACGGTTCAAGAAATTGAAGAGTGACTCGTTGAGTTCCTCGGATACGTTGAACCATTTCTGATTACCCTTCGCGGCCACGTCGTTCCTTCTCTCGCGGGCGCGGTCCCTTGCGGCGTTGAATTTCTCAGGATTCACGTAGCCGTTATACCTCACATCGTAGTTGGGGTCGTTTATATCGCCATATCTTGCGTTAATGTCGGCCCTCGCCTGCTTGTTGGCGGCACGCGTCGCGAGCATTCTCTGTTTCTGAGCGGCATCCATAGGCTTGTGCTGCTTCGGGGCGTAGTTTCCATCCTTTCTTGCATTGAGGAAGTTGTAGACGGTCTGCAGTTTCTTGATTTCAGCGTTGTACCTCTGAATCATAGGGTAAATGTCGTTGGCGCTGCGGAGGATGTCCATCTGTCCTTTCTCGTCCCTTCTTGCGCCGAGGGCCTGTCTTGCCTGTTGGAAAAGGTTGCTCGGGCCTGCCTGCCTTGCGGTATATCCGTCGCCGTTCGCCTGTTTGATGAATTTGTTGGCGAGCCTTGCATCCTGATTGCTTATCGCCTCGGAAATCATATTCCTTACTATATTCCTGAGTTCGGATTCCTTAATCTTCATATTGTCAGATACTTTTTTAATAAATACAAGAAAGGAACCGTTTTATTCGGTCCCTTTCCTCCAAAATCTGTAAGTTATGTCCATCCACGGTGCCCGCCATTTGCCATTTACCAAGACTAAATCAGGATGGCTTCCGTCCGTTCTCTTATAGAGCCGTTGGTTCGTGGTTTCCTTGTTCAGCGGACCGCATTCCTCAATATATGGCCCAAGTTTAATGTAATCCAAATTTTCCCATAGGAACGGGCTTACATCATTCCCGCCCGTATATAATCCAATCTTAATGCTCTTCCCGTAAAAGTGCCTGAGCAGGTCAATAAGTTTGAACAGCGCATCCTCGTCCTTCCCTTCTCCCATAAAAAGAACACAAGTGACTCCTTCGTTCTTGGTTATGAGTTTTATGAGCGTGTCTCCGTAAAGGTTTTCTCCGATATTCTCCCTGAGGTAAGGGCTGTGACAGCCGGGGCAATGATGCGGACAGTTCGATATGTTTATCGCGAGGGTTACCTCGTCGGGTATCTCCTCGAACACAACCTGAGTGTCGGTGTATTTCAGCATAATCAATTAACTGTAATACCTGTGCTCAGCCTCTTCCTGCCTCGGCTCACTGAAATCCTTGATTCTCTTGAGGTATCCGATAATCCTCGTCAGGTAGTCGAGGTTCGTGCTTCCGCACTTAGGGCACTTGTCGAGCGTGTCCTTGCTGATATATCCGCAGTCGTTGCAGACAGTGTTCCTTACGTTGAAAGTGAAGTAATTTGTCCCAAGTTTTGCGGCAATCTTCATAAGTTGGCGATACTGTTCCTTCGAAAGGTGCTCTTTGAGGTTCATGTGCAAAGCGCTGCCGCCGTCAAGCCACTGTACGTAGTCCTTTCCGTGGAGTTTGAACTTGTCGATTATAGACAGGCTCTCATCCTCGGGATTGTAGAAGTAGGAACTGTACATATTGTGTTTCGGGGAGACGAAGTATCCGTCAGCGACGTCCCAATTATGGTGCTTCACGGCGAGGTTCTCAGCCGGCACGAACTCCGTATTGAACATGCACTCGCGGGTACGATCCTTCTTGTTGCAGACATTGATTGTCTCGAGGATGACGTTCGCGAATTCCTTATACTCATCGTTCGGACTTACCTCGATTCCGAGGAACTCTGCGGCGTCGGTAAGGCCGTTTACGCCGACAGTGAGGTACTGCTTCTTCATGTCGATGAAGCCTGCGGAATAAACCGTGAGCATATTGGCCTGATAGAAGTCCTTGATAATCGCGTTGAACGAGGTGAGATACTTGTGCACCCTTTCCGTGACCTCGGTAAGGTATTCCTTGATATAGGCGTAGATTTCCTCCTTGTTCGCGTCGAAGTCGCCTATTGCGAGAGGTGTGCCATTCTCGAGTTCAATGCCGTAGGTGTCGAGGTAATATTTCCTTACCGCGTCCTGAACAGCCCTGTTGAGGTCGATTGTCATAACACACTTGGATCCCGTAGCCACCGAAGCCGTACCCATTGAGAATTGGTGGGTGGTGTGGTTGTGCTCGTCGTCGGCGTTGTCCTTAAGGGAATTGCGCAGGCGGCAGCAACTTGACAGGCTGTCGGGGCTGTCTGAGAGATAGCAGAAGAAACTGTGCCCCTTGCTCCACATCTCGGCCGTGAAATCAGCGTACTCCTTGTCGACGAAGTCGTCCGCTCCGTCCGTGAGGAGTGCCATTGTCTCGACGGGGAATGTCATAATGTACTTTCTTCTTTCCTCATTGAACCAATTCATGAACCTCTTCTGAAGCCAAGAAAGGGTCTCCCACACAGGCTTCGTTCCGTCAGGGAACACGAAATCGCCGAACACGCCCTCGAAATAGGGCTTGTCAAAGTAGCCGACATTCCAGAACACGGTCTGATATCCGCGGTTGCCGGCCGGCATGTTCATAGAGTGGACTACCTGTTGGAAATAATTGTCGATAACCTGTCCGAGCGTGCGGTTCTTCCTGTTCAGCTCGACGACATTGTCAATCTTGCTCACATAGTCGTCACCATAGTCCTTACGGATAAAGTAATCCATATACATAAGGAACTCGGGAGTCGCGACAGCACCCATGAACTGTGAAGATACCGAGTAGACGAGGTTGATGAACTCGCCGCAGAAAGATTTGAGGTCGGTAGGGGCCACTGAGACACCGCCGAGAGACTTGAGGCCGTCCGTGAGGAACGGATACATGGTAATCGCAACACAGTAGGGGTATCCGGGCTTTCCGGTCTCGTCGTGGCGATAAATGATATGGTGTTCAAGGTCGTAGATGTATTGGTCTGCCAACTTCTTCGAGTAGAGCACCTTTATCTTGTTGTGCATGATGTAGCGGTTACGCTTCACATCCTTGCCCTTGTCGATTTCCTGTCCTAAAGTGACAATATTCTTGTTTGACACGTTCGCGTTTGCGTCATATTTCGAACCGGTCGCGGCATTCGACGCATTGATATAATTCTTTATGAAGTCGTTATCCTTCTTGAACGTCTTGTTGTTGTTTGACATGTCAATGAAAGCCCTTGCGACTTTCTTGTTTATCGACATTAACGCCTCCGCAACCTGCCTGTCAATTTCCGACGTAGTAATTCCGTCATAAATGTAGAGACTTTTCTCTATCGAACTGACTATCAGTTCGTCAACCTCTTCGCAACAGCCGCTATACGCCTCTTCGATAACTTCTTTTACTTTATCGGAAGAATATTCTTCGAGTCTTCCGTCACTTTTTCTTACATCCATATTTTCGTTTTTTTAGTGATAATAAATACACATGGTTCCTACCCAAAAAGTCGAAAAACGGAGGCTAATTTTTCACAAATTTTTTGCCTCCGTCCTAACGTTTTGAGCGTCACTTACTACCACGCTCCCATTTCGTGTGGGCCTTGAACGTACCCCGTGATTCGCGTACCATGTCCTCCATCCTCTTCTCTTCCTGCTCGACAGCGAACTCATTGTAAGCGAGAGGGTTATCGAACTCAACGGCGTCTTCACTTGATATTGTGCAGGTTCCGTTATTGAATACGATCCCGTTGAGTGTCAGGCCCGCAAGGCCACTCCTGTTCTTCAACAGGGACAGCGATGCACGGTTATTCGCCTGGTCGTCCATGCTCCTCGAAATGGAGATAACAACCTGAGCAATCTGGTTCTTCGCAATGGAACCGCCAATCTTGTCGTTGGTTACGAGTTCGGCCGTGATACTGTCTCTGTTACCCTGCACGGGAATCCACATTGCGATATTGAGGTCCTGCGCCATGGTCTCGAACTTACGCATGGTCTTACTCTCGGACTTGGTGATATCCTCCTTCGAGTATCCGGGCTCGGGTGCTACGCAGCCGAAGTAGTCGACGATAACAAGGTCTGGATAGAAACCCTCGTTGATTTTCTGCTTGATTATCTGTCGGATATCGCTTGCGCTCTTCTCCCCCGAATGGAGGCGCATAATCCTGATGTTGTTGTTGATCAGTTCCCTGTCGGGGTGATTATGCAGTATTTCGCGCACGCGGTCAGTGGTGGCTGTGTCCTTGTTGAGTTCCCTTGTCTCCACCTGAGACAGTTTCGCGAAGTATTTCCTGTGAATATCCCTGTGGGTGTCCTCGAACACAATCTGCAAGACCTTATAGCCCTCGTAGTTGTTGTCCTCGGTCCTCGTGGTGGCCGCGTTCGCTGCGATACAGGTGGTCATGGACGTCTTGCCGAAGCCCATTGAGCCGATAATGATACCGAGTTTACCCTTGTCGAGACCGCCGCCAAGTTCCTCGTCGAGGCGCTTGATTCCCGTAGGGACGGAAACAATGCTTTCCTGAGAAAGGTCGTTCTCAATATTCTCAAGCGGGGAAGTCGTATCCGTGTCCCTTCGCTTGATGTTCATAATGTTCTCCCACATTTGGTTGCACTCGTCGAACTTGTCGAGGTTACCGCTACCTGCGATTTCCTTGACCTTGTTCGCAACCTTAATCATTTCCTGCTGCTTGAAGAAATTCTCAGCAAGCCGGCTGATTTCATAGATTCCCTCAGTGGAAGCCTTCTTGATTTTCCCGATTGTCTCCTCGTAGTACTGCACATCATCGTCAGTCCTCGCCTTCGAGCGGAGTTCAATCATAATCATATCATACCCGGGCACGACCTCGTGCTTGTGGAAATAATCTTTCATGACCCCTACGATTGTTTTCAGGTAGGGGTCAGTGAAAGCGTTCTGATTTATGAATTGATTGAAATCTACGAAGTAATCGGGCTCCGTAATGAATATCTTGATTAACTTGTATTGAAAATCAAGACCAAGATACCCGAAATTATCTTTGTTAACTGTAGCCATAATGATTTTTTCTAAAGGGTACAACGCTCCCTGTCTAAAGTAAACGCCTCCCGAACAAAAAATGAACTACTCGTTAACTGCCTTGTACTGACCGTTGGTGTTCAGGTCGTAACGTTTGTTTCCGTAGCGGAGTTTCGTGTAATAATTAAGGTTCTCCGCGCTGCAGGCGTAGCTGATTCGGCGGATAATCTTCGGGATGAGGTCGGTCTGACTATCCCTGAACTTGTTGACAATGAACGCCTCATACGGCGAGAAGTTGTCCTGCTGTGCGTACTTGTTCTTCGAATTCGACAGGTCGATATTCGAGCGCACGAAGCCGGGGTATCTGTTGCCGTCCCACTGGATAGAGCGGATTTCCCTACCCTCGTCGAGGAACGCGAACTTGAGGATTGAAGGGGTCTCGTTCGTGCGGTCGCCTGCATAGGCGGTCTTGTTGAACGGCTTGGCGTAGGGCCTCATACCCTCATCGCCCCATACGAACACGTCGGGTTCCCCCTCGGCGACGTTTCTGAGAACGACGAAAGAAGGGATATCGAGTTCGAACGGGCGGTTCTCAATCCACCACTCCATCTCGGCCTTGTCCTTGAAGACCTGAGGGGCGGTCAGTTCGATGTAGATGTTGGTCTTCTCTTTGAGATCCCTGTCAATCATCTCGTAGCAGTCATGGATGGCTTCTGCGAGATTGACGGAAGCGAGCGACTTCTCTTGGAAATTGTTGATACGGAAATACCGCTGACAGATAATGAAATCGTTGATTGTGAGAACGAATTCAAATCTTTCCTTGATGGGCATAGCTGCGCTTTCCTGATTTTTTTCTACCATTTTTTACTATGATTAAAGGTTAAACAAAATTTTTTCTGTAAGGTTTTAGTCAAATATACAACTTTTTTCCTAACTGCCGATGGACAATTTGATCAACTTCTTGTCCGTATCGACCCGAATCTGCTCGATAACGAGATCTTCGATTCCGTGACCCCATATACCATACAGGCCGGGGCTTTGCTCCTCCTCCTCGTATATCCTCCTGTAATAGTCGCAAATCTGCTCGCACAGTTTGAACCTGTTTTCGTCCCACCTGAACATCGCCTTTTTCGGGTTTTTGAGCGGGTAAGAGATATACCCTGTCAGGACATCGCCCTTTTCGAGCCCTTTCACCTTGTACTGTTCAGATACTCCACCCTTGAAGTCACTGACGGAAATCCAGCAAAAACATCCGTTGTTCTTCTGAAATAAAGTTACTTCCATACTAATTTTCCTTTGATTTTTCGTACCTTTCAATCTCCCTGTTGGCGAATTCCTTGAAAACGCGGAAGAACGACGTGAATCTCGTGTCTCCATCAAGTTCCTCAATTCCGTCGTCCAAGATATATTGGTAAAGGTTCTTGAACGAGCGTCCTTCGGGGTCCTGAGGGGCGTACATCATAGCGTCCATCTCCTCTTTTGCCTCATCCGACAGCAACGGGTGCTTCAAATCTATGATTTTTTTGTTGATTTCGTAAAAATCTCCCTTGTATTCCTTGTTGGAGACCCCGTTCACTATGTTTTCGTGGAGTTTCAGGGGCTTTTTCTTCTCCGAAATGCGTTCGTCAATGAGTTTCTGCGCCCGTTCCTTCACTTCCTCTATCGTAACCTCACGTTTCTTCGCCTCGGGCATAAGTTTGAAAAACCCATCCTCGGAAAGTAGGCTGATATTGCCGATATTGTCACTCGAATCACCGGTAAACACCTTCTTCACGAGAACATTGCGGTAGTTGTACCCGAAATTCTCGTAGAAATTCTTGTTTGTAATGAACTTTTTGAGCCCTTCCTTCTGATTGTAGATACAAATGTCGTCGGCAAGCAACTGCGCGAGGTCCATATCGGCGGATATGATATAAATCCGCTCATTCGGCTTCTTATGGAGGCAATAGTAGGCGATTTGGTCGTCACCCTCCGTCACTTCGTCGATATTCCAACGGATGTAGAGCTCATTGAAGTACCTGCACAGGATATCGCGCTCCCTGTCGAAGTTCGCGTCTATGAACTTGTCCCAATCGGACACTTTCCTGTCATTATGCTTCTTGGCGACGCCGTTTTTCTCGTTGAAATACTTCATCATTCCGCGAACCCTCGCGTTCACCTCCTTCATATACTCCGAGACACCATACTCCTCGTAATGTTTGTCGCGGTTCTGTTTGTACTGAGGGTAAATCTGCCAACGGAGCACACCCGAGAACTCGTTGTCGAAGAACACGTAAATATAGTCGAACTCACGCTTCGACATAAGCATTTTCAACTGCAGAAGGAATTGGAACACGCCCCCGTAATGGACGCCGTCAGAATTCACCTTCGGGTCGGCCATGCAGGAAAACAGGAGGCTGTTACCGTCCACCAACAGCGTGTAGAACGGCTTCTCCTGTATCATGTCAGGGTGTGTTTCCTGTATTTTCTTCTTAATCGGTTGTGGCATTTGAATACTCTTGCTTATACCAATTGTCAAATACGTCAACAAGCGTCTTGAACTCCTTTGTCTGAGGGGTAATCGTTCCATCGTCATTGACTTTCACGATAACCCACCCGACGATACGCTCATTTTCCTGACACACGGCCACCTTGTAGCCATCATTGAAATGTGCGGGGCCGTAATCCCTTGAACGGAGCAGGTCCGTCACTTGATCAACGATTTCCTTAATCTCTACTTTCATTTTTCTCCAATCTTTCCTTTGACAGGTTGAAATATTCCTCGTTAAGTTCTATACCTATGAATTTCCTGTTGAGGTCCATTGCGGCGAGGCCCGTGGTTCCGCTGCCCATGAACGGGTCTAACACCACGTCGCCTTCATTCGTCCAAGACCGTATGTGTCTGTACGGGATTTCATAGGGAAAAACGGCCGGGTGAATCGTCTTGTTCTGAGAGACCGCAATCTCCCATATATTCGAGTCCACCTTCTCGTCGTTTATCTTGAAATGCTTCTTGGTCCTGCCGTTCTCGCCGCCCATATTCTTACAGGTAGAGTCGTAATCCTGTCCCGAACACTTGCATGGAACCATTATCGGATTGAACGTCTTCGGTTTACCCTTTGAGAAGACGAACATATACTCGAACACCTGATTGTACCTTGGCTGCCTTACCTGAGGCATGGGGTTCTTTTTCTTCCAAATCATGGTGTCGTTGATTTTGAACCCTATATTCCTGAAATACAGCGCCTGCTCGAACGCGGTGCCCGTCTTTCCTCCGTTCTCGACCTTGTCGTTGACCACCCACACGACGACACCGCCCGGTTTCAACACATCCCACAGGTTGAGGACGACGCTCTTGAACTTGTCCTTATTCCAAGTGTCGCCGATGCCATTGTACTTTCGGAGGTCATCATACGGTGGGGATGTAACTACCAAGTCAACGCTTTCCCGTTCTATGAACGTGTTGGCGTCCGCCGCATCTCTATTGTATATTTCGTACTTAGTGTCCATTTGTTGCAAATATACGAAATCCAGCCGGTATTTATTAGAAAATAACGTGTTATGAAAATCACGATAACTGAATCGCAATTCAAATATATCATTTCAAAAACCATCAACGAGTCTGTCGATGAGTGGCAAACCATAATGAAATTTCCACAAGGATATACCGCGCAAAAGGGTGAGCAGTGGAAAAAAGAAAGGATAGCAAAAGAGATTGAGAAGAACCCGAAATTGGATCCTAACGGCTTCCATTGGTTCGGTGATGAATTGAAGCATAATGAAAAACTTCGCCCGAAATCAGCACCGAGGCCTAAAATCGGAAAACCTGAAGGGATGAGCGATAAGGAATATGAGCAGAAACTCGTTATCCCTAACAATGAAAAATACCGGGCACAACTCGCGAAATACGACGACGAGGAATTTCTTCCAATAGTTAACGGCGGAAGATATTTTGGGGGCGCTGTTGATTACGGTTGTGATTATGAGGTTTCCAATAAGGGACGCTTGAAGGTTTTGAACCATGGAGATGTCCTGAAATCAAACATTTACGACCCGTATCCCGCGCCCACAAGAAAAGCAATGCAATTCCATCTGAACGCAATGGACGATGAAGGAAATAAAATGTTCACCTGTCCAAACGTAGCATATATGGTTGCCAACGCGTTCCTTGGAGAACACGACCCTTCGCAGTACACTATTCGCCATAAAGATGGCGATTGGAGGAACAACAATGTTGAAAACCTTGAATGGGTTCCTTCGGGCAAAACAGGAAAATCAGGGAGATACAAACAGGTTGCTGAAAGCAAATAAAAAGGACGGCCTCGAGCCGTCCTTTCTTTTTTGGCATGATTCCTATTCGATAGGAACTTCCTCGTCTGAAACCTTTCCAACCTCGCTGAACGTAATGTCATTCGCGTCGAGGCTTCCATCGATTCCGTTCTTCATTGCAAGGATTCTCGGAAGTTCTTTCTTCTTGTAATCCGCAATATCGTCCTCGGTTATGATACCGTTATGGACGCAGCACATTGTTCCGCTGTACGTCACATTGTAAGGCGTAGGCAGCTGGTTCTTGTAGACGGAAATCTTAGTTACCGTTCCGTACTCGGTGTCAGCACCCTTGACGGTGGCCTTGAGTTTCTTCGTACCCTGAGTAGCCACACCGCCGACGTGGATTCCGAGACGACAGCCGTACTTGAACGCCTCACCGCCACTGTTCGCGATAGCCGTAGCACCGCCCATACTGTTCTGATTGTCCTTCCAAATCTTGTTGACGGCAATCATTCCGTTAGTGTACGGTGCGCCGACTTCCTTAGAGGCCGCAATTCGGGCGAAGATAGACTTGAACGTGGTGTTGATAGCGCCTGCGTCGAACATATTGTTTCCGCTCTTGCTCGTGTATGATTTCCAAGATTGGATACTTCCGATAGAGTCCCAAACGAAGAGGAGCGGCATAGGTATATCACCGTCATTCTGCTTGTCGAGGAACGTATTGATAATGTAACCGATGTCCTCGATCACTGCAACGTTTCTCTTGGTCTTGACCTTCTCACCCTTAGAGTAGTCCATATCACCGCAGAACTCGCACATCTTAGTCGTCGTGAAAAGGACGTAGTCGCCTTCCCAATCAATGATTCCTTCCTCACCGGTTTCCTCGTCAATACCGTAGACGGGCTCGATTGCCATTCCGCAATCCTTGGCGTATTGGAAATCAAAGTTACCCTCGGTCTCGAAAATAACAGGGAGGATTCCCTGCCTCATTGCGGCCGCGATAGCGAGGTTCTTGAGCGTTGATTTACCCGTGTTGGTCCATCCCCTGATTACGCTCGTCCTTCCCATTGGGAATCCGGGGAGTTTCGTGGCCTCTTGGAAGGCTTTCGGCATTACGAGCCACTCGAGTTCCTTGTCAGCCACCTTACCCACTTTTTCCCCAAGGAAATTCTTCTTGAAGTCCTTTACGCTGAAAGCGGGGACATCCTTTTTCTTTAATGGTTGTTTGTTTGCCATATCATATTTTTATCCTTTCTCCGTTATTTCGGATTTTATTTCGGAACCGACCTGCGGGACGTGCATTCCGAACATCGCCTGCCATTCCTTGAACTGTTTCTTGGATAGCATTCTACTATACTCCTTACGGCTGACGGACCTGTAACTGTCCTCGGCGCCAACCTGAACCTGTTCTCCGTCCGTCACGATATCACCGTTTTGATCAATCCTCGCGTTGAAGATGTTCTTCTCCCCATCCTCGCATTGAGACTTGATTTCCTCGAACGTGTCCGCAATTTCGAAAAGGCGCTTACTGCCCGGGAACAGGTGCGTCTGAAAGTCGGTCCTGAGTCCGTAGCAGATTACGTTTATCCCGCACTCGTCGGCAATCTTCGCCAACTCGTTCACCTGATTCTCGGAAAGGAACTGCGCCTCGTCAACAAGAAGCCACTTCACGTCCGTATTGTGCCAATCCTCCTTCAGGAAAAACGATTCGCAATGATGGATTGTGCAGCACGGCTTGTCACCGAGCGGGCGGCTGTGGATAACTCCTATATCCCGCGTGTCAACCGAACTCTTATATATACGGTAGGGTATGCCCCGCTCCTCAAAGTTATAAGCCTGAGCGAGCAGGAGCATACTCTTACCAGAGTTCATTGTGCCGTATTTGAAATAGATTTTACACATAGGCTAATATGGAAGGTCTTCTTCATCGTCCTCACTGCAGATATTATGCTTGCGCGGACGTTCATCCTCGTCGTCTTCGTAACGAGGTTTCTTCTTCGGCTTCGGGCGCTCCTCATAGTCGTCGTCCTCGTCATCCTCCTCATAACTCAGGGCCTTCTCGCGAGCCTTGCTGATTTTATTGGAGGCCTCGTTCTCGGCCTTCACCTGCTTCTTTACTTCCTCGTCGCGGGCACGACCCTTCGTCACCCACACGTTCTCCTTCTTATCGAAGAAAGGAATCTCTCCGTCGAGGATAATTGACAGGTACTCGTAAGGCTTCACCGTGAACACGTCGGACCACTTCTTCTCGTCGTTAATCCACTCATCGGCGAGTTCCTCGTCCTTTGAAAGCGGGCGGTTCTTGCCGTAGTCGACGATTGAGATACTCGTCTTGTTGGTACGCTTGCCCTCCTTATCGTACACGGCGCTGATAGTAACCTTCAGGTCGCGGCCGGTCTCGAGGTCGAGAATGTTCTCGGGCTCGAAGTCCTCGGGGAGTTCGCCGTCGTTGTCAGCCTTGGCATCGTCAATGCTCTCCTGCTTGCGGGCCCTCCAAAGTTTCTTGATAAGGTTCTTCGGATCCTGACCGTCGGAACGGACGTTGAACTTCCAGAACTTAGGGCCATCTTCCTCGGCGCCACGCTCGATACAGCGGACTACGCACACCTCGCTCTCCTTGTTTGCGAGAGAGATTTTCTTCCAACGCTCCACCTCGATTTTCTGAACATTCGCCTCTTCCTCGTCGTCGTTCTTGATAGCCTCGTCCATAAGTTCCTTGGCCTTGGCCATTTTCTCGTAGGCGGTGTGGTTCATCTCGCAGAACGGACAATCACTCCCGAATGTGTCGTGATCAATGTCGTCCGTGTGCTTGAGACAGACATAAGACTTCCAACCGTTTTCCGAAATCTCCTTCGGAACGGCTATGGTGTGCATGTGAATAGTCTTGAAAGGTGAACCCGTTTCCTTGTCGATAGGCAGAAGCCTAATCCTCAACTCCTTCGAATCCTCGTTCTTGCGGAGTTTCACGTTGAGATAATTCTTCTCGTTGAAGGTAGTGACCTTTGGTTTGTTCCTCGAACCCTGCTCTTCATCTTCCATCACGTCGTTGGTGATGTTCAACTTGTAACTTGCCATAAAATTTACTGAAACTTAAACGTTTATTATTAAATTTTTCACGGACGAATCCGCAAAACAAATATACAAAAACAAAATTTTTCCAAGTACCATAAATACAAAATCGGACCCCGTAAAGAGTCCGATTTTCATAAAAATCTCTCGTTTTGTCAATTAAATTCTGACCAACTTGTCAAGTGTCTGATGGTAAAGGAAGTCGTCGTTGAGCGAGTCGTAGATACCCTTCCAATTCACGTCTCCATTGACATCGTCAGCCGTGATTACGTACTGCCCCTGTTCCTTGCCGTTGTCGTCAGGCTCGGTGGAATAGTTGGAGGTCGCCTCCTTCTCTTTCCAATAGTCGTTGGGGTTCACGTTGAACGGATAGGAGTTCGCCTGCTGCATTCCGAGTTTCTCTACCTGCGTAGGGTTCCTTCTCTCAAATTCAGCCTTGAGGTCCTCGATTTTCTCGTCGTTGGAACGGAGGAGTTCCTCGAAAGCGCCGATGGCCTTCATAACCTTCTCGAAGCGACCGTCGATTTTCTCGATATCACCCTCCATCTTCTCCTGAGAGTCAGTGAAATCAGAGATGTCAATTACATCGTCGTCGGCTGCGGGTTGATCCATTCCACCCATAGCGTTCGGGTCGGCACCCATATCCTGAGGGTTGAATCCCTCGGGAGGAGCAGCCGCTCCATCTTCACCACCTGCAGCAGCGTTAGGGTCAGCGCCCATTGCGGCCGGGTCTCCGCCCATAGCGTTCGGGTCAGCGCCCATTGCTGCGGGGTCTCCGCCTGCCATAGGGTCGGCGCCCATTGCGTTAGGGTCACCGCCTGCTGCCGGATCCGCTCCCATAGCGGCAGCGTCACCACCGGCTGCGGCATTAGGGTCCGCCGCGGGGTCCTGCTCCGCGTCGTCACCTTCCTCGTCCATGGTGTTCGGCAAAACGACATACTCGTTAATGATACCCTTCTTGGGGTCATAATTGAACAGGGTGTCGAGCCTGCTCTCCCAAATCTTGTTGATGTCCTTTGCCATAATCTTATCCGAATAATACCTGCCTGTTATCTTCAGTAAGAATCACTTTCTCCTCCTCGTCGGCCTTACGCTCAATGAGGCTGTTGTCGGTCTTGATATACTTGACCGTCTTTTTCTTGTTGTTAAGCCGGGAAACGATTTCCTGAGCATTGTCGATATCGTAACTCATATTACTCGTTGTTTTCTTTATCGTTATTAGGCTTCTTGGCGGAGGGTTTCTTCGCCTGTGCCGGTTTCTCTTCTTTCTTCTCCGTCACCTTCTTATCCTCCTTGGTTGCGAAGGATACGCTCTCTATCGCGGTCGCCCTTGATACAGGACGTCTCAGTGACAGACTTTTCTTGGTGATAAACATCTGTAAACTATTTTTTAATAAATAGTTTTACTGACGGGAAAACGCTGAATAATAGTTGAAATGAAGCACCGGAACGAGCATTTTACGCCCGTTAAGGTACTTTCTGTCACCGCTCGTAAGGAACGAATCGTCGTTGAATACGTTGTTTGCATCGTTTTCCTTTATCCTCGCGACCAATTTCTTCGGGGATATACCCGCATACCTGAAGTCGTGAAGGGAAACACCTGCAACATCCTTACCACCGTAAACGTATACGTGCCTGTCCGTTACATATACGGATTTCTTTTTCGGCGAGTCTATATACCTCAGGAGTTTCTTGAAATACGAGTATTTCTCGGTGAATATGTTTATGAAATGATACCCGACGGAGGATGCCTTGTCAGAAAAACAGGCGTTGAAGAAGTTGTCGAGTTCCTCCGTATGCTTCGAGCGGTTCTCTGTCTTGCCGTAAACCCAAGTGACGTTTTCCTGAATGTCTCGATCAAGAAGATGGACATTCTCCTTTCCGAACGTCTCCTCGGCGAACTTTTTCCCGAGAATCGCTGTCGGCAATGAATTATCCTCAGTGAACGTCTCCTCGGTCTTGATAAACCAAGGGGTTTTCACTTTCTTTCCTCCTGTTATGAGCCTTCCGAAATACATATCACGGCAAATATACCAATAATTCCGATATGGAACCTCTATAAAACAAAAAAAGCGGATAGCCGAAGCCACCGCTAAGTTGTTTGATTGGGCTGAGTCTTGACCCATTCGCGTCCCGTTTTCATCCCTTTCAGGACTAGAACACATCCTTGTCTCCAAAGATAGGAACGATGCAGACGGATTTTAAGGTTCCGCAACCACTACTCGCCGATATATAAATTACTCCTTTCAACCCTTGCTCCTTGCGAGATGCGGGAGCGCGACCCCCCTACAAGTTGCATACTCGTTTCGTTTCTACGATTTCCTTGCGGTACTCTCGCAGCCACCATATTACAGGTGGATAACTGCATTGTCTCGTGCGAGTGGGCAACACTTTTGCTTGTTTTACTTGATGTTACCTATACATGTTGTAAAAGATTACACAAGGACCGACTGAAAGACGTGGTTGCCCTCAATGCCATTCCACCTTTTGAGTGGAGTAGGCATATACGCCTTCCTACTTTCACCTGCCAGGGCTACTTATTCTACCGCGCAGAAAATCCTAAAATTTCTTTTCCCAACTTTGCCAAGATGGTTACACTGCCGTGTTAGGACTATGAACGTTTCGTCAATGACTCTATAAGACTGGCAATCCTTTGGAGCCAAAGCAAGGATTTGTTGTCAGGGTTACCCCTCAAGGAAGCGTGGTCGGCGCCCCCGTCCACAACTTTCACTTCTGCCCGAAGCTACTCCGAATTAAGGCTTCCGCCTGTGGACTTGATCCTTGGTTTTCCCATGGGGTGCAAGATTGTTCGTCTCACACCGCGAGCGGACACGTGTGTGTTTTCCGCTCACTTTCACGGCTTATGTATTCACCGCTTATCCTATTGACGGGAAACCCGCCATTTCTTCTTTCAAAGAACTTTTGTCTCGCTCCGACGTGTGACCGTCGTTGTTTGACTTTGCAAATATACAGAAAATTTTTCAATTTTCCAAATTTGCTATGCTTTTTTGATCAAACGCTCACCGAATTTTCATTCTGACGTCTCACGACGTTTTTGAGTTTCGCGTTCGTTGCAAATATACCACTTTTTTTCGAAGTGGCAAAATATAAATATGCGATACTTCGAAAAAATTACGAAAAAATCGAATTTTTTTCTAATTTCCGTACTTTTTCTTCTCGTAATAGTCCTTGGGACCCCAATATCTGAAAACTAAAACTGCCTTATCGTTGTTTTTCGGCCTAATATTGTCGCCATAGACCCATAGGTTATTCTGTTGGAAATCGGAAACCCAGTTTGTCCCATTCCACATACAAATATGCCCATATTTACCATAATCCATTATGCCGATATCGCCCGGGTCTGGTTGGAATCCGCTCAACAGGTCGCTGTTCGTCGCAATAACCCTGAATCCGATTTCTTGCAACTTCTTGTACGTGTTGTATCCGTTCCCTATTTTTCCGATGTTATATCCGGCACTGAATATCTTGCTTGTCATCGTATTGTCGGCATATCCGTTAAATCCGGCCCATATAAATGCCTTTACTGCCGTAGCGCATATATGATACGACTTTCTATTTCCGTATGGTGCCGGAGCGCCTTTTTCATTCGGATATTTGTAACCCATCTGCTCTACCGCTGACGCTATGTAGAACGTTCTATCGAAATTACTCTTGGAACCCTGCGCGGGGTATATGATGTTATTACCATCAAAAGTACCGTATTCACCCATACCGTGTTGATTTGCTATATATGGAACATTTATTTTTTCATAACTCTTAACCCCGTTGCTCACTATCTCGCTCAACCCCGCTACGTTGAATATGTCGGCGTCGAGAGGAATGAGATACTTCGACTGACGCTGTCCCACGAACGAGGTGGTCATAGTGTTATTCTGTATGTTGTGCTCAACGCTTGTAATCATATACGCTCCCCTGAACATTGGAAGGTTGTTCAATTGGAAGTACATCATAGGCATAATGTTCATACAGCCCATCATATCCACCCTGCAATCGTATGAACGGTTCGAGTAAATCGAGTAAATGTCCTGTCCCGCGCCGTTTCCCGTGGAAACGCCTCCCTTCCTTCCGAGGTTCGCGAGTTCAATTGTATTCTTGATTGACTGCTCGGTGACGCGCGGGTTGTCCATTCCGACGGATACCTTCGTGAAGTACGATTGGTTCTGTGAGTTCGGGGTGACACCGAAGGCGCACACGTTAAGCCTAAGTTCGTCGGGGTCATAGGAGCCGTTCAGGAGTTTCTTTGCGACGTCGGTTATCTCTCCCGTAATGTCTGCTATGTCGAACGAGTCGTTCTTGTAGCCGACACCCTCCTTTTGATCATTTATGAGCGCCAACTTGTGAGAAGGTTCGTACGTGTACATAATCAAGTACGTATTGCCGACACCGAGTCCCATCCTGTTCTTTCCGCTGTACGGAGACATAGGTGTGAACATGTCCGTAATCGTCTCCAAGTTATACAGGCTATTCCTTACAGGTAAACACCTGAATAACAGTTTGTTATTCTTACAGAACTCAGAAATGAACGATATTACGGAGTGATTAGTGGACAAATCCAGCTCCATTTCAAGAAGGCTTCCGAACTTTGTCGGGTTGAAAATGAACTTCTTGCTAATGTCATTATAGAATTTATCCACATACAGGAATGAGTTGAACTCGGATTCCACCCCATGCTCGCTCATTCCGTTCGCATCGTCCATTCCGACGAACCTGCTCCTCTTATCCGCCTCTTCCTTCTCGGGTGAGTTTAGTTTGAACTGATTTATCGTGTATGTCGATATCCACCTGTCGTAGAGGTTTTTGAGCGTGTAGTAGAGTGAATTTCTCTGTGATGTTGAAGCCTTGCTGAAATCGACGTTAATTTCTCCGCCCGGGAGGTATGAAGGGTCGTCCTCGTTCGGTTCCGCGGCGGCGCTATTCGATTTCAAGCCGTTTATCCTGCTATAAAGTTTATTGAAGAACGCGGAGGCTGCAAACTGCCCAATGGAATATGGTTCCAAAGACGGGCCTGAGCCTGCATAACCACCGTTCGGTGTGCCGGTTTTCCACCCATGGCTCTTTATATATATAGGTGTCGACTTCTTCCAATAGAAATCCATGAGTTTTCTCATAAATTCTCCGTCTGGATCGAACAACCTCACTTCGGTTCCTTCCAATGCGGCGAGTGACTTGAAAATACCTTTCCTTCCCCTCGTTATCTTGGCGTGTATCTTATTTTCGGATTTTTTCTCCGTTTCGAGGCTCTGTATGATACTCTTGAATTCAGACTCTACCCAATTCTTGAAATAGTTCGACAATCCGATAAGTTCATTTTCGGACTTTGTTTGGGAAATGAGCATTATTGCCTGTTGATTTACAAGCCCGTCTGCAACCCTGTTTAAGATACGGTAATATTCATCTTGTTTACCGTTCACGAAACCATATACGTACGCGCAATAAGCAAGATAAACGAATTTCGGAACCCTCTTTATGAACCCGTTTCCGAAATTTATCTTCTCATTAGGCCCGAGTAGGCTTCCTAAGAAACTTGCGGCATGGTAGTATGTGTCCGACGACAGCGACCAGAACTCGTCACTGAAGAAATAATTCTTGTTTTCATAAGTCTTTGCGCCGAAATTCGGAATGAACGGTATCCACGCGCTTATCCTTTGGCCACCTTCATTCGCATAGACCTCCAACTTGAAATCCGAGAACGTATTTGTTTTGTAAACACCGGGATTATCCCCATCGGCCTCAACTACGAGGTTATATTTCTCGTCATCATACAGGAACTTGAATATCTCCTTACCTACAAGATGCTTTTCCCTGTCATAAATGTCCGTCGCGCCATCCGTATCATATAGCGGTACCTTTTTCCTCTGTCCATTCGCCAATGCTTCCGAGAAAGGTATCGGCCTTGCGTATTTCTTCGGCTGCCCGCCATTCGGAAACCGTACAGACAAATCAACACGTTTATCTTCCAACTCCTCGCAGAACATATTGATGGATTCGTTGTTATATGCACTGCTGAGGTCAAAAAAGTTTTGGAACCCGTTTTTGAAGGGGCCCATTGAAGTGTCATCTTCCCAAAAGAACGATTCCCCGCCAACATCGGTTCCGTCCGTGCTCGCGCTCGTTATCTTATATACGTGCGATGTTATGCTGTCTGACAGTTTTTTCTGTATCTTTGTAACATCGCAATTATTATAGTGCGAACCATTTTCTATAACCTTTCCCCATATATTTGACTTTGAAAGGTTATCCAATTCTTTTTCAATAATTGCAACGCCGTTTCCTTCAGTCAAAACATTCATATTGTAAGACCTTGTCAGGGCGTACATCCTTGCTTCGAAGAAATAAAGTAATTTCTCGGGGTCTTCCCATCCTGGCGTTAAAACGTTATAAGGGTTTATTCCCTCATAAAATATGTCGGTTATCGACACGGGGCGGAACTTTTGCGTGAACGTTTTTCCCGTATCAGCGGCCGGCGTCTCAATCTCTGCCTCCTCCTCAGACTCGTTCATATCCGAATCCAATTCCTTCGCCATTTCCGCAAGAGAATTTATGCCGTTGAAGATATCCTCGACGAATTTTACCTCATGGATATTGCGAAGACTCGCATTTGAACCGCTGTCACCCGGATAATAACGCTCTGGCTGCCCGCCATTCTTCTTGCTTTCACGGAAAAACGCCGTAAATGGTGGCATGAACGCATTTTCCTGTGCCGGTGAGTCTATATCCGTATCGTCAATCTTTATTGAGAACTTGTTGATAGTCCTGTCAAGTGGTATCTCGTCAACACAGCGGTAAAAATGGTACAGGAACGTGTCCATGTGGGCAAAAATCATCCTAAATGCGTTCTCTACCGTCGGTTCGAAGCCAATTGACTCCTTGAAACGGGCCAACATCTCTTCCGAGGCCTTCTTTTTCAGCGCCTCTGCCTCATCCTCCAACGCTGAAATCTGCGTAGATATCGCATTTGCCATACTTTCCTTGATATGGTACCCGTATTTCCCATTAAGGGTCTTCCCGCCAAGCGAATCGTCCTTGAAATTCACAAGGACGTTCTTCTGATACCCGTCAAGAGCCTGTCCGTGAGTGGTAAGTTTTCCTGCATCGTCGAGATATGGTCCTGAAAGATTTATCGGCGTCGCCATACCGTCAAAAGCAGCAATTTTCGAAATGATTGCGGGAGTTGCAATACCAGCTTCCTCGCATCCGCTCTTTATCTCCTTCGCTTCCTTTATTAGGGCCTCGACTTTATCGGATTTGAACTTCATTTGAGTGATTCCTTCGTCGAAGAATATCACGGAATCTTCCTCATTGTCCCCGCCGACGCTTTTCTTGCTGTATAGTCTGTATATTCCGCCCTCAATGCTTTCCTCGAGCCTCCCATGGCTCGCTAAGAACGAATTGTATTTCTCTAAGGCATAATTCAGGCGATGTTTCTTCGCTTCATTCTCCGTAAGACCTACGATTCCCTCCTCGCTGTCGTCCGCTGAACTGTCCGCTCCCGAGAGAGCCTCCTTGTAGTCCCTTACATAGTCAAGGAACGTCATTATTTTCGCCCCAGACCTTCCATGTTCGTTATAGAAAAACCTTCCGCCCGGACTCGTTTCCTTCGCCCAATATTCGTTCGTGCTTCCGCCTGTTGCGCCAATGTAAGGCGCGATAAGGAGGAATCTGAACGGTATGTCCGTGTAAAGTCCGTAGATGTTCCCCATGAACGTAACAACGACGTCGAAGTTTCCCGTTTCTCCATTGTAATTCGACTTGAAGTCGATAACCGACAACCTGAACGTAACCCTCGTTCCGAATATCCCCTTCACTGTTAGATTGAATAGCGGGTAAGGGAACTTGAATAGGGCTGAGAAGAAGTTCCTGCAAATCTGTTCGGACTTCAATTCCTTATCAAGAAAAGCCTGCTCGGCCGGAGCCATAAGCGAAGCCGCCCTAACATCCGTGAACTTCATTGTCACGACCGGATAAAGGTTCGCGTCGAATTTTATGTTGATTGAAGTAACACCGAGGCTTTCCCTCGAACCCGCTCCGTTGATACGTATTTCCTCGTAGGAGATGTTCGTGTAATCGTCGGTAAGCATTCCGTTACCGTTAATGTCTATACCTGAGAAGAAAGACTTGTAGGAGGAGTATTTCGGATTGAATAGGGCGTTCTTCTCGTAATTGATGTTCTCCCTGTGTTCCCTTGAAGGGATTATCACCTGCAGGTCAACGGATATGTTGAGGTCCTCCGGATTCCAAGTTATGTTATCCGGTGTCAATCCGTCTGGATTATTCTCGCTCTTTACACCGCCTGAATAGCTGGCGGCCTTGATAGCCGGTATGTTGTTCGGTTCGATATAAACAATCCTTCCGTTGTCCTTACTCTCTGCCATTCGTCCTATTTGTTAATGCCGTAAAGTGCCGCGTGCCTTTCAATCTGCTTGTCGTAAAGTTCCAATGTCGTAGCGAGCGGGTATGGAATCCTCATTATCGCCCCGTCGGGTATTTCGAACTCCATTCCGCCGAGCGTCGGATTGGCCATAAGTATGAGCCAATCGTAGTCGGGGCTTCCGTAATAGTCGTACGAGATAAGGTCGAGCCTCGTGACCCCCTTGTGGTATGTCTCGAAATAATCGGTGTTCTTCTCGATTATCTTCACGAACGAAGGGATGAAAACTTTTCCATCCGTCCTGAATCTGCTATATCTATCGTAAGACATTTTTCGGTTTATATAAATGTAAAATTATTTCTTCCATTATGAACTTTTCCTGTCGCTGCCGACGGCTGTCCCATCTGTCTCCGCTTTCTTTTCGACGGTCTCTTCCTTTTCGGGAATCCATATCCTCCTGTAATCGGTCTTTGCATTACCGTCAACCCTCTCGGATATAACGTCCGACCTGTTGTCGTAAACCTGAGTGTTCGAGTAGTAGTTGAAGGATACGGCATTCTGAAGCCTGTTGATAGGTCCTTCGAGCGACTGGCCGCCGAGTATCGTTATCTGCATTGATACCTTGGCATACATAGGCTGCACACCGATACCTTCTTGGTTGAGGTCCCACTGCATAGGACCGCCGTTTCCATAGGATAGCGATATGCTCCTGATAATAACCTTCGTATTGATAAAGTCGCCAATCCTGAGCACGCACACGGGCATTCTGCCGAAAGCGAGGTTTCCTGCGGTCCTTTCATAGTTGCTCAGGCTCGGGGCCTCTATTGTGTGACCCTGCCTCGTGCATTGGTGCAGGAACGTAAGCCTTGCGTTGAAACCCTCAGGAGAAATGGAGTGAAACGCGGGGTCGAAATACTTGAACTTGTCAACGAGTGCCCTGTAAATAAGCGGGTCTCCGTCTTTTAGTTTATGGAAATACTCGGACTCGCTTTCATACCTGAGTGCTTTCGCGTTCTGTATGGAAACTGTCTTCTTCGCAACGGTTTGCGTCTCCTTCCTCGTCTCGGCTGCGCTGTAAGACTCCACTTTTTCTTTAAGACCGCCATCGTCCTTCAAGATAAGCCTGCCGTTTTCCATAACGGCCTTTATCTTCGGCTCATAACGAACGTTTACCCTTATCGGATTTTCTATATTGCCGAGGGAATCCATCTTCTCGTATTTGAGATGGTCCTTGTAATTCTCAATCTTCGGAGCATTGTAATGGAGTTCGACAACCGCGAACCTGCGCTCCTTGGCTTCCAAAGAGTTGATATCAGACTTGTCATTCATTGGAGTGACGGTAACGTTCGTTCCGTTGTCCCAACCTTCCCAATCAACCACCTTACCCTCATCATCGGTTATGTTCAACTTGTCTGAACAAGTATATTTCATTCCCGAGCGGTTGATCAGATGCGATATAGCGAGCCTTCTCCTCCTTGCGAGTTTCTGTGTGTTCGGACTGTCCTGTATAGTCGCGCTTCCCTTGATTATAATCTTGGTGAACTCTGCGTCCTTCAATATGTTCGAAAGCCTCGTTATCTCTGCATTGTTCGGGTCTCCGTAGTTTTCATTATTGACCGCCTCGGGGAACGCCTTTGCGAGTGCGGAGTAGAATTCGTAGAACGAGTGCGTCGCGTCGTTGTATCTCTTCTTGTTGAGGCCGAATGATTTGAGGTCGTTGTAGTTGGAATTGCTTACGCCTCTCACTTCCCCTGTATTTGTCTTGTTTACGAGGAACTGTCTGAGGTCCGCGTCGACACGGTAACCATAGCCAATGTTCGGATGTGTGCTGCACTGTATCTTGATACCTCTCGTATATCCCGTGGTATCCCTGTTAGCCGTTACGCCGGCGGAGCCGATTTCATAACCGAGCCAATCCTGACGTTGGTCGAAATCGGGGGTGTTCACATCCCTACCCGCGATAAGGTACGTGTACCAATCGGGGTCAGGATTTTCTTCCTTGATATTCTCGTTTCCACCATTGTAGTATCCTGAATAGTTGTTCGGATAGAATACATAGAATTTGATTACGTGTCCTTCCATTGGAGGTACTTCAACGGTCTCCTTTTTCGGATCCTTTGGTGGCTCTTCCTCAATCTCCTCGTCGAGTTCTATGTCACCGATATTGAGCGGTTGGCAACCCGCGAAGAAACGGAGTATGTCTGACTCCATATCACCGCTTTCGCCGTCTGAATTCTTGAGATTGTATTTCGGTATGTTGTCGATTACGGACGGGTGGTCGATAAGGAGTGCGAACGTGAGCGTTCCATTCCTTTCCGTGTTCGAGTAGGTGTATACACCCTCGCCGCGTCCGAGGAATCTGCTCTGATTCCAATCAACATTTATACTCTCCTGAAAATCAAGGTCATACGGAGGGAACCACATTATCCTTCCGCCGTTCGGGCCAATCTGTTCCTTGGTAAGGTTCTCGTTCCTCTTCGCCACATCCTTCCACGCAAGGTTCTCTATTGAGAACATGCAGTCCCTGATATTGACCTTCGTGTCCGCGCCGTGGTTGCTCGGGGCGATATTGACATAACCATTCTTGTTAAGAACGGTTCTCTTTGCTAACAGTTCGAAACCGTTGATACCGCCGTCGGAATTCTTATAAGGAACCGAAGCTTGTAAATCCACTACTCCGAGCGGGGCGTCGTTCTCATCCCTGAAAGGACGTATGAGTTTCCTGTTGTTGTCGTATTGGTGGTGGTATGTCCACACCCTGCAGTAAGGGTTGGAGTATTCATTCGTGGTTTTCCCCCTGTGGTCCTTTTTGAGAAGGTTCCTTCCGTGAGAGTTTCCGTACTCGGGAGTCTTTGCTGAGTCAAACTCCGAGGCTTCCCTCGAAATCTCCCTTGATGTGTGGAAACGTCCAACCAACGTGGAAATCTTGTGTTCATTGAACAGTTTGTTCGTCCTGTGGAGGAGGTTGTTCTTCTCGCCTTTAAGCGTCTCCCTTCCGCGCAGCCTGCGCTCGTTTTCGCCTTCGTGCTCAACGTCTCCTTCGTCAAAGTAGAACCTCGTGGACCAATCGGTCTTCACCCTGTCCTTCTCAACCCAGAAATCCCCCGTCTTATCCGTAAACTCCTGTCCGTCAGAGGAGTGATTTGCCTGTTTGGATAATACGCCACGGCCTCCGTCGTTATTTTGCGAGAAATTGATGTAGGAGGAAAAATAATTTCCCTTCTCATATAGGAAATGATTTACCCTTGAAGCGAGATTGGAGACACGTGCCGCGTCCTCAGCCAATGCTTTGAGATATTTCTTCTGTCCGAAATCCTCGTCGGTATATGCCCTATCCCAAAAATCGTGGATAAACGTCACGTTAGCCTCGGGAATGTCACTCATTCTACCCGTCGAATTCTTGACCGCGAACCTGTTGGTAAGTGGTATCATTCCAACGGAACTTCCATAGAAGTTGATAAGTTTCGGGGTAATGTACTTGGTCTCCATCCTGCGGTCCATACGATGAAATTCGTTGACCGCGCGGCCTTTCTGCAATTCAATAAGACCTATTTCGTCAAGTTTGTTATCCTTAGTGAATTTCTCAAAATAATCTCCCTCCCAAGATTTTAGTTTATAATCGTCCCTCGAAGGAACGACATATTTTCCATACCTGACATCCTTCGGCATAAACACACGCTCGATATCGCTCGCGAATTTCGTGTCTCCGTGAGTGTAGTCTAGTATGTCGAGTCCTCCTGCGGGGGGTTCAGGATAACGTGTCTTGGGGTCTGCGTAATCAACGTAGTCCCCTCCTCCGAAATTGGTGTAGACCCTGTCTTTCCAATAAATCCTCTTCAGAAGTTCCTGACGGATTTCCTCATTCAGGTTCAATACACCCGGTACTTTTACTATACCATTACCATCGATGTCCATAAGTACTCCAGCTTTTAACTCTCTATAACTTGAGAAAAAACCAAATAAAAAATAACTAATTATTCTTTATTCTAAATAATATTTTGTATACACCAGGATCTTGTAAAGATCAGGGTATATAAGGTATGTTATACACCAGGATCTACGCTCAAATCACCGTCGACTGATTGTAGAAATTCTCCTTGTCGAACCCACCGAAACTTTGTCTGATTTGGGCTTCTTTCATGAATGTATCGACATAACGCTTAATTATGTTCGAAATATCATATTGTCCAATCTGACCTGCTCCGGAAAGGTTTATTGTGATAGTCTGAGGGATGTCGACCTTGATAGTTCCCGAGACGTTTCCGCCCTGAGGCTGTTGAGTTGCGGGCGCTGACTGACGCTCGTTCGCGGATACCCTTGATAGGGACATTACGGTTGAGGTGTCGGCGTTCCTCGCATAAGGCTGTACGCTCGGATTATAGGCCAATCTCTGCATGGCTTCGAGTTCCTTCTTGTAAACACCCGAACTTATGCGGTTCATAATGAACTCGTCCTTCTCGGCCAACACGGGGGTTCCGCCGTCCGCATGATAATTTCCGCCTATGGTTCCGTTGCCGGGGACATTACTTAGAATATCGGCGTCGTCAGGGCTGTAACCGTTTGCATATCCACCGGCCAGCCTCTTGGCATATTTCATTCTTGCGCCCGCGTTCGTGAGGGCGTGCATTTCATGCCTGAGGTCCCTAATATTTTCCTCGCTCGTCCTCTCATCGTATTTCTCAATACGGCTATTGAGGTACTCCTGACTCCATCCCTTATCCCTCGCAGCGTTCTGTATCTTCTCGATACCTCCGAGATAACCGCCTGACAGGAAATCCAACCCCTTAAACAGGGCTATGTAGATTTTCTGTTGCAAGAATGTGAGGATGTTGTCCAATTTCTCACCAATGGACATTGTCTCACTGTAAATTGAACCAAGGTCAGCGTTTTCTGATAGTTCTTTCTTTTCAGATTCCCTTTGAAGCGCGGCTTTGTCAGAAGCCGTAAGGTCGCCGACATTCCTACGCTGTCCGTTAAGCATCACGTAAGCCTGCCCCCTCTTATCCAACGCTGCAATATTCTTGATATATTCCGCAGTATCCTTGTCAACGCCCGAACCAATCTGTGTCTCAACCTTTCCGACCCTCGCGTTGTTGTAGGCGAGGTTCATCATCTCATTAGGATTCAACCCCGCGGCTTGCGCTGCCGCCTTCAAACGGAGACGGTCTTCGGGAGCCATGCTGAACTCGCCCCTTGTCGAGTCCCAGAACGCGGACTTGCCGAACATCTCAATCATCCTCTCGTTCATGGCCTCTTGATCATTCAGGCTCTCGTATAGCAACTGCATAGGGTCGGCATATTGCGCGAACGTACCTCCGAGAACCGACAGGTTGGCGCCCGCCTGCAACGCGCCTTCAACCGTAGAAACCTTGTCGCTGAACGCGGCTACCTGTTGCATGTTGTATTTCAACTGAACAGCCTTCTCGGCCATTGCGGCGAGACCCCTAAGTCCGTTTGCGAACGTATGGGTCTGTGCCATTTTAAGGTTATCGTTTACAGCTTTCGAGACGTTCTTGAATGAAAGGCCTTTCTTCGACACATCGCTGTAAAGTCTCGTGAAGAACCTGTCGGTTTCCTGAAGCGACTTACCGAACGTGTCAAAATTGTTGATTTCCTGACCTCCTACACCGAAGCGCCTGAGGTTGATAGCGGATTCAAGGTCCTGACGAGAAAGTTTTTCAGCGGTTCTTCCGAGTGATTCAGAGACTGAGGTTATCGCACTGTACGCCTCATCAACGGTATATCCGAGTCGTTTTGCGCGCTCACTGCTAATTACACTTCTCGCAGTTTGCTGTACATTGTACATTCCCGAGCGGCCGCCGCCGATTTGTCTCGAGAAGTCAGAAGCGCTACGCTGTTCCTTCGCTGCGGTGTCGAAAGCGGTCTTCACCGCGTCTATGATTCCTCCAATAAAGCCGCCTACGGGCCCAAAGTTTTTGGCGAATCCGGAAACAATATCCGCGGCCTTGTCGGTTGTGAATTTATCGCTTGAAATCAGCGAAGTTCCTATACTCTCAATGGAGTGCAGCGCGCCTATGATTGAAATCTTCGACTTCTCGTCGTCCCTATCCTTACCCTTACCTGTTTTCGTGGTGGTCGTACTGCCCGAGCTGGACATTGACTTGCCATCGCGTATATCCTCGAGGACTTTGAGAATGCTTTTTACCGTTGAGTGGATATTGTTCGTGTTTCCGCTACTGCTTCCGTTACCGCCGTTACTTTGGCTCTGTTGTGTTGTGGTTCCGGTAATTGTTTGACTTGTGATATGGTCAGAGATTGATTTCAGGAACTTGTTAGCCTCAACAATCGAATTGTTGAGTTTCTTCACGGGTTCCGCTACCGCTTTGCTGTAATCTTTCAGGTTTTTGTCGAACTTGGCGAGGCCTTGTTCAAACTTTGTCCAATCCACATCGGCCGAAATACTCGAAGGCGTAGCCGCCGAGTCGGTTTCCAAATTGGCTATGCCTTGCGCGACGCGTAAGATTGAGTTGTTTATCGCACCAATCTTCGCGTGAAAATCGTCACCAATGGTTTCCTTTATCGAACCGGTATCAGATTTTATCTTACCAAGCGCATCTTCTATGTTTTTGAGATTGTCAGCCATTAGATATTAGATACTTTCTATCACATATAAATACCTGAGATGCAAAAATGATAGGGATGAAACCCTATCATCTTTGTTTCATTTGTTCTTGTTCCGCAAACGCGTTGAGGCCTTCTCCCGTAATGGTGTCCACGCCCGACTGTCCGAGTTTGGCGCGCTCCATCTCAGCCTGCTCCTCCTCAACCGAGCGGTTATGTTTCTTTATCCAGAATTTCCTGACGTAGATAGGCAGGTTCATTACCGTCTCATACGGCAGGTTAAGATAATTTACACATCCGTAAATCTCATTCCAAAAGTTCATTACGGAGTCTTGGTCACGCTCAATAGACAAAAATAAACTGATCAAGTTGCAGAAAGGTGTCAATATAGCCACCTCCGAGACTATCAGGTCGTTTTACCTTCACGTTATAGTCGATACCGGGCTCATTCTCGACGATATATTTCCTGAACTCGGTCGCGTCCTTGATACTCATGTTCATAATGTAGTTGGCGATATACTTCCTGTCCTCGACGCCGTTCACGGAAACCGTGGAAAGGATAAGCCTGTTGGTGAGGTCATGTGAGAACTCGGAGTCAAGCACGTCCTCATACTCCTCATACACGGCGTCCTCAATCTTATCGAGTCCCTTCAAGAGACTTTCCGAAGTGATATCGGTAAACTTGTCCGACTCTTCAATGAATGAGCGGATTTCGCGGATATCAGCCTTGATTTTATTCGACAACTGCAGTTGGTTCTCGGTCTTCTTCATATCCTCGAGGATTTTCACATCGCCCGCGGTGAGGAACCTGAACTTGATAACGTCCCCTGATACGGGTGTCGTGAAGTTGAAGTGTCCGTTTTCGTCACCCTTCAATTTGAACTTCTTGAATTTCAACTGCGAGAGGTCAACCTGGGTATCATATTCCTCACCCGTCGCCTCGTCTTTCATCCTGATAGGATATAGAGGCCCGTATCCGCCCGCCCTTAGCCAAATAATGATAGCGTCGCGGTCTCCCTGCACGAGATAGTCAGGGTCAATCGGGTCCATAATCTTGTTCTTCAGGATATGATCGAGGAACGTTCCGTCACGATAGAGGTTCGGTGACAGGATAAGGTTCTCATCGTAGGCCACGAGGTGAGCGACCTTGATTTCCTTCATTTTGTCGGGATAACATTCACCGCCTGAGGGTAGTTTTACCATATCGTAGGCCTTGCTCTGTGCCGCGCCCGTGTTTTCAGCGACTTTCGGGGCCTTTTTCTCCACAGGTTTCAGGAGGCGGTCGTCAACTTCCGGTTCGGTAGACATAAAACTTTCCTCGGGACCCATCGCCCCCGTTACGTAAGGCGGGATTCCGGGCGCCTCGAACGTCTCCTCCGCAGCCTCCATGTTCTTTGCCACCATATCCGCCTGCTGTTTGCTTTGCTCAGCGTATTCGTTCAGGATGTCGGCGTACTTCTTAGCCTCTTCAAGGTATTTCAGGTTCTTCTTCTTCTCGTCTTCGCTCATCTTCTTCGCCTTGACACCTTCAAGTACGGCGCGTTTCGCGTTCTTACCCTTCTTGATAGGGGTCTCGAGTTCCTCCTCCGTTCCGCCGAGCGCGAGGAACTTGTTCTTGATATCCTTCTGCATTGTCTGCATGAGTTGGGTGGTCTTGCGGATACTTTCGTCCGAATATATCCTGTTTCCCTGCTTGTCCGTCTTGTTCATGCGGACTTCCCTCATATTCTCTATGCTGTTGTTGTACATTTGGTATGACGCACGCAGCGTTTCAAGAGCCGCTTTCCTCTCGGCGTCGTTTGTGCTGATTTCAGCCATTTCTATTAAAAATTAAAATCTGTTATCTTGTTTACGAGTATTCCATAGTAGAACGGGAACTTAGTGTCGGAAAAATCAGCGATTATCTTGCAGTTTTCCAAACAATATCTCTTGCCCTCAATCTCAATTCCCACAGGACGCTCCATTAGGCGCTCGATTTTCGTCTGATTGTCAAGGAAACGGTCGTTGAGTACGCCGTTCGAGTCGTCACGCCAATACCTAATCTCGCTCTCGGCCTCTTGGTCGAGGGAATTCGGGTTTATGTTCAGGGTGATAATGAATTTGTTGCCATCCATGTGGCTTTTGAAGAAATCTTCGAAGACTTCCTTCTTTTTCGAGTCTCCAATGAATGCCTCGCACTCCAAAAACTCGTCATCGTCTATCACATTCGAGAAATCCCTTCTCTGTCGTCTTACATCGCTCATATATGAGCGGTTTCCATACCTCATTGAGTCCACGTAACTGCCGATTTGACGGTCAGTCCTGTTGAACTTGTCTATTTCCATTGCCGCGGCTTCCTCATCTGAGAGGTTTCTCCCGTAATCAAAGTTCGCCCTTCGGAGATCCACCGTCGGTATCAGTATTTTTGTTATCATTTTCCTTAAATTTTTCCGTGTTGTGTCGTGATTTCTTCACTTTTTCCTTCTCAACCTTCCTCATTCCGCTCGCAAGTTCGTGTTTCAGCATTTTCAGGACCGCCTCGGGGTGCTCGTTAATGTCATGCTCCCAAATCCTTATGAGTTTTATGCAGTTTATCGCGCACCAGTGGTTCTTCTGCTCGTCGACGCGCTTGTTTTTCTTCTGCATTGGGCTCATCTGCTCGTAAAGGAGGCCGTAACTGTGGTAAAAATCCCCATCAACCTCAATCGCTACGTTGCAGTCGGGGATGTAGAAGTCAAGGTAGCGTCCGATTGACTCCATTTTGAACTGATACTTGTAATCAATCCCCAATTTGTCCAAAAAATTCTTCGCAAACCTCTGTTCGAGTTTCGATGTTCCGTATTCCTGTTTGTGAGGCCTCGGGCCGCGCCTTTTCGGCTTCGGATTGAGCGCCCTCGGTATTCTTTTGTCCTTCGCCTCCTCGGTTTTCTTCGTAACGCGTCGTTTGACGGTCTTGGACCTCGGTTTTTGGTAAGGACCTGATTTCTTGACCGGCTGTTGCGGCATTCTTATGTGTTTTATCGGAATTTTTTTATCAGCAAAGAACTTGCTTCAGCATTAAATAGTCGCCATGCAAGTTTTTTCGCCTAATTTTTTCACCTGTCAGTTATTTTTTTCCGTTTATTGTTAACGTTCATTATTTATCTTAAAAATAAAGGACTGGATTTATTTGTCAATAATCTCATTTATTGACATTTGTTGTATTTATAGAAAAGAAATTGTTTATTGGTATGAGCAAGAACGCAAAACACTATAACGAGTTGGAAGAAATCCAAGGAATTGTCGGTAAAATCCGCAATATCAATGAGGCTATCAACTTCCAAGAGGACTTCGAGGACGAACCGCAGCCTGCCGAGGCTCCCGTTGAGGACCCTGCCGCTGCTGCAGTAGCCGCTCCCGAGGAAGCCCCTATTGAGGGTGACGTTGAGGCCGCAAAGGATCTCACGAAACTCCAACCCGAGGAGCCGGACGAGGAAGACGGACTCCGTGAACTTGGAAACGAGGTTGACATGATACGCGAAATCGCGTTGAAGGGTATGATCAAACTCTGCAAGAATCCGGAAGATGACCGTTATCAGGCCCTCAAGAAAATCTTCACTTTCTGCGACAAGGCCGCTGAGCCTAAGAAAGAGGAACAATAAAGTTAAGTTGCGACTATTTATAAGAAGTAAAAGAATTGTATAAGATATGGCAGGTGACCTTTTAATGCCGGCTCCGATTCCGTTCGAACCGCTAAGAAAAAATAGATGGCTTGTGAGATTCCCTTCAGACCTTGGAATTTCAGAGTGGATGCTTCAAAGCGCATCAAGGCCAACAATCAATCAACACAGTGTTGAAATCCCATTCTTGAATACAAGTACATGGGTAGCCGGACGTTATACTTGGGAGACAATTCAGTTGACGTTCCGCGACCCTATCAGCCCGTCGGCAAGCCAGGCTATCATGGAGTGGATTCGTCTCTGCTCAGAGTCTGTCACCGGCCGTCAGGGATACGCCGCAGGTTACAAGAGGGACCTCGAACTTGAAATGCTCGACCCTAACGGTATCTGCGTTCAGAAGTGGGTTCTCAAGAACGCTTGGATTAGCACTTGCAACTTCGGAACACTGCAGTATTCCGACGACGCCCTTGCTGATATCACGGCGACACTTGTTATCGACTACGCTATCCTCTGCTACTAATAGGGTAGGTAAGACACTTAACGCCCGCGGCTCGTCCGCGGGTTTTTTGTTTTGTGGAAATAAATCCCTATATTTGTGATATGATAGACAATAGTAAGGAATACATAGTCTGTGCAGCAATCAAACGTGTCGAGCCGAGGACGGATATACAGCCGTACTACGAGCACGAAAATGACCTGTGTTCGATTGAAATCGGGTACAGACACCATGACATATACCAAAGGTTCGGGAAGGCTGTCTCGCCGAAAATGGAGGACCAAGGGTTCTACACATCGAAAGGAAGGTTTGTCAACAGGATTGAGGCCATGGAAATCGCGTATAACGCGGGGCAGGTGAACGAAAGGACCGCGCTCGGCCGCGATTGGATGAAGATAGAACTTCAAAGTGCGGAAGGTGAGCCCGTCAGGGACGAGGTCTATTGGAAGGAACATTACCCCTATAAGTTTAATATGCTGTTCAGCGAAGACATCTATTAGTTTCAGATATGATAGACAACAGTAAGGAATACATTTTGTGCGCGGCTATATGGTACAAGGACGGTACAGAGGCGCCGCGCGGAATGATCGCGCAGAATATCGACAGCGGCGTCGTGATAGGACAATGGCGTCACGGAAACTGCATAAACATTCGGGCAACGAACCCCGCGTGGAACAAGAAGACCCTGAAAGAAAGAACCGACAGGGAGAATCAGGCTGTCCCAATGGATGTCTTGGCCGACAGGTGGGACGACGAGTATGATTATGTCGACGGGTTCATTACAAGCAAAGGAAGGTTTGTCGACAGGTGGCAGGGAATGGCCGTGGCCTACCTCGCCGGACAGGTTCCCTATGAGCGGGCGAAGCACAAGGATTACACGGGCGAGTATGTAGACAATGAGGTGTTTCAGAAACAGGTTCCCCACGAACGCCATACCAATAACGACGGAAACGGGTGGCGAATGATGTATTCGGAAGACATATATTAAAACAAAAAAGCCGACCTTTGCGGGTCGGCTTCTTCATTTCAAATTATCATTAGGAAATATCATCGAAAGAGATTCCAAGAGGTGTGACCACGAAGTTCAGTTCGATATATTCGAGGTCAGGAGTGAACTTCACGAAGATTGTTCCGCTCAATTCGTGGAGGTCCATCTGCTCAGGTGTCTGAGAGGTCTTGAGGCGGTAATCTACGATTCCGCGGTCGGCCTCGGCCTGGTCAAGGATAGGACGTACGATTGATTCGAATTCGTCGCAAAGCGCCTCGTCGTTAGGTTCGAAGAAGAGACCGCGTGTGGACTCGATAATAACCTTGCGGATATAGAGGAGTCCGCGGACGGTGTTAATCCTGTTCATAGGATTCGTATCGTCGCAAACGTAGAGGGTCTTGTTGCCCCATACGCGGATACCGTCCTTCGAGAACTTGATAAGGGAGTTGACCCTTCCGTCGTAAGCGGCATCCCTGTCTTCGAGTTTCGGGAAGTACCTGAGGTTCTTAGCCTTCACGACGCCTCTTTCGAGACCTGCGGGAGCGACCCAAGGGAACCTCTTGTTGTCGGTGTCAGCCATGTTCCTGAGAACGTCCCTTGTTGCAGGGAGGTTGACGTAAATGCTGTTCTCACCGTCATAGTACTTAGCCCAAGGATAGTATGTCGAGGCATAGTAAGTGTCGATTCCTGCGAACTCGACATTGTCTGCAACCTCAGAGGCGCTAAACATCTCGTCAACGGCGTCGGAAGCACCGGCCGGCTTGTCAGGGGTCGTAACCACATAGAAGCAGTCGAGCCTGTTCTCGATAATGTCAATGATTTCGCTTGAAAGGAATGTCTGATGTACGTAGTCGATACCAGGAGTTGCGAAGAGGTTGATTTCGAAAATCTCAGGATTCTCGAACTGCTTTGCACCTGCGAGGTAGGCGTAGTAGTCAGAGGTAATGAAGTTCATAGGAAGCGAGAATGTGGTAGCGTCCACGTTCTTCGAGAACGTCCTACCCTCGCCGAGTTCTCCCTTATACTTGGAAGCCTTGTACTCGTCGGTGTTGGTTCTCGAGCCACGGTAAACGTCCCAACCGTCGAAGCCGCCGTAAGGATATACGGTGAACTTTCTGAGGTTCACGCTCTCATAGATAGTTCCCTCCATTTCACCTTCCGTAGCAATGACAGGAATGAGGTTCCTGTTGCTTCCCTTGTTTTCCTTACCGACGACAGACCAAGTAGCACCCGAGGTCATTTCGTTACCGTCGATAGTGACGGAAGCGCCGATAGCCTGAAGGTATTCCTTACTGAGTCTTGAATCGAGGTGGAAACCTGCGGTGTAACCCGTGAGGTAGGTCTCGTTGATATTCTCGGTGTTGTCGAACTTGTAAGCATCCTTACCCTTATATGTAAGCATATCCACGTCGACACCGTTAACGTCGGAAAGTCCGAAGTATTGTTTCTTCTCCCTGATTTCCTCGTTGTAGGAAGTGTTGTAAGAGAAGAACGGAGCCTCGGTTCCGTCAGTGTAAGAACGGACAGGATATCCGAGGAAGCCGGCAGGTACGCACTCCTTGGTGAGGTCGTCCTCGATAATGTCAATCATGACATACTTGGACTTGAGTTCGTATGCGCCGTCAGCGGTACCGATTCTCAGACCGACATATCTCCTGTCACCAGGAACCATGTTCACGCCCTTGAAGGACTCGAGGATAACGGGGTTGCCGTCACCGTCGTTGAAGTCACGGACGAGGACGTCGAACGTACCTGCGTCAGGACGGATATTGGTAATGGAAATCTTAACTTCCCTGTTTGCGCAGTTACCATCGCTGATAGTGTAGAACCTGAACAGTCTCTTGACCTGAGCGCCGTTGCCCGTACCCTTGAGTTCGGAAACAATCCAAGGAGTGACAGCGCAGCGGAACTGCTCGTGGTAGTTCGAGAAGTCGTTTGCTGAGATAACCTTACCGCCGCTGAGGAAGAAGCTCTTGTTCTGAGACTTCACAAAGACAGAATCTACAGTATTGTCAGCATTCAGCGAGCCGCAAGCAGAACCTTCAACCTTGAAGTATCCGTACCTTCTCACGTCATTGTCCATGTACTGCCTTACCTCGTAAACCTGACCGGCTTCCATTCTTTGTCCGGGAGTGTATGTACTTCCTCCGTTTGATGCGGCAAAAAGTACTGAACCTTGAGTTCCCGTCGCGCCTGTTGCACCGCTTTCCTCAACATAAGTCGCCCCGCTGTAGACATTAGGAGCATAGAGGTACCTGTTCCCGAGGAGGCCAAGCTGCGCAAATGTTCTTACGAAATCCGTAACACCGCTATCTACTGTGTTATGAACAATTTTAAGGTAACGCTCACAAGGACCAGACATGATAGTTCCCTGTCTGTTGGCGATGATCAAATCGTCAAGCATAATGTCGTAGAGTTCCTCTACGAAGAGTGCGGCGCTTCCAATGAGAGCGTCGGAGCCGAGAACGTTGTAGATATAATCCTTGTCGCCCGGGTTCAAAGATACCGGGTATCTTCCAACCTCAACGTTGCCATTCTTCGCGACCAAGGTGAAACGACCCTTGTTGTCGGTAGTGGCGCTGAAAGGATAGTTTTCCGGCGAGTATGTGGTCTCACAGTTGTTGATAACTGAGGATGCGCTCTTGTAGTTGGTAATTTCCACCGAGTCGCATCTGAATTTGACCTTGTCGTACTCCTTCTCGGGGTTACATTTATCGTTCGTAGGAGGCACTTCCGTGTAGCTTCCACGGGAACGTAGAACCGCGATAGGATAGTTCTTGCCACCGAAAGTGGCCTTCACTATAAAAGCGGGGCCGGCGTCATATCCGCTGAAACCGAGGACACGGCAAACATACAACTGCTCGGAGGCCTTGAGGTACTCCTTTGCAATGTACGGAAGCTCGTACTTCGGGAAGAGCGTATCCTTGAACTTCTCAGCGCTGGTTCCGCCGAAGTACCTTACGTACTCCTCCCAATCCTTAATCTCAATCGGTTCGAATGCAGGGCCCTTCAATGTCTCTCCAACCAAGCCGAGGGTAGTGATACCGAAATTCTTCGCAGCGTACTGCAAATCAGTAATCTGGGTATAGGGGCCTGGGCTTGAGTGTGTTCCTCTGATTTTTCCCATATTGTTAAAACTTTATTTTAGCCAATTTATTTTATAATAAATACATTTCCACATTTGAAAATAGTGCGGGTCAGGTATTTATTCCTCCGCTTTCATCTCATATTCCACTTCCGTGTCGATTTTTTCAGCGTTTTCGGAATAAGGCTGAGCCTCCTTGTCTATCGCGTTAGCGGGGTCGTATCCTTCAAGGGTAAGTTTCGCGGGGAACATAGGCGACCTGAAATGAATCACTATCCTGACATCCTCGCCGTCCTTTATACCTATCGGAAGTTCGGGCCCCATAAGTTCGTCGTTGACGTAAATCTTGTACTCACTCACGTTGTCGAGCGTCGCCGATGTAATTACGAAATCCTGTCCCAATTCACTGAATTCAACCGTCTTCACACATTTCGGGAAGTCGATAATCAATCTTGACGGCTGATATTTATACCTCTCGTACGGGTCGCACGGATCCGGTTCCTCTATGTTGACAGAAGCCTTCGTCTTGTTGAGATACGCGCCGAACTTGATTCCGCGCTTCAACGGCCTCTCCTCCACGCGCATATCGCCCTCTCGGATAATGTAGCCCATAACCTTGATATTATATGTCTGCGAGTAGAACTGACGGTCGCTTATCTCATACGCGGATTTGTCCGTGATACTCTCAAGCGTCATTGGCATGTAGTGCCCGTTCGGACGGATGTACGCCTGCCTTGCCTTGAACTGGTCGTTCACTATCTCATTGAACTCATTGATAGCCTGTATGTTCGTCGTGAAGATAGACAGTTTGTACATTAAGTCGATTGCCATAGGCTGCTTGACTTTCAGATAGATAAGGGACTCACTCCCGTTATCGTCAAGGACAATCGCCCTTTTCATCGTGTAGAACCTGTTTCCCGGAATGTTCCAAAGGCCGTTCTGTATCTTTCCATACTGAGGGTTGTTGTCCCTAGTGATTGTCTTGAAGTTGAGTATCAGGTTCTGGTTCGAGTCGGTGTACTTCCAAGTCTGCGAGTATTCCGTGAAACGCTGATTGCTGTAAAGTACCATTGTCGGGAAGAGTTGACCGTTATATGTTATACGGAGTTCGTCCTCAACCCACCTCTTAAACTCATTATCAATATCCTGATATTCAACGGTTTTTGGCAGGAATGTTCCTTTGTTTACGATTTCCTTGGACAATTCCTGCTGACGCTCCTTACCCTCGGCGGGTCTGCGTATCTGTATATGGTTCAAATACTTCTTCATTAGATATTCCGAGTTTCGTTCACGTCACTTACAACCGTACATACGACGCTCCTGTAATATGGAACCGTTCCCCAAAGCGTGTGCGCGTTGTCGTAGTTCACCCTGCCATCGTCCGCTACCACGAAGAATTCCATGTGCTCAGGTGTTACCTGCAGTCCGATGTAATCGCCCCTCTTTATGTCGCATCCGTTCTCCTCGAGTTCCTTCTCGAAAATGGAGAAGGTTAGTTTTCCGACTTTGACGTAGTATCCCTTTATGGTTTCAGCGTCATAGGTTTTCAACTCGCCCTTGTCCAACTTATACAGGACGTTCAACTCGACAGGGGTCTTGAAGACGAGGTTGTCGAGGTTCGCCTCATTGTATATGTCGTTCACCTTCGTGTTCTCGCGGTCTATCTCATAAAGGACAACCGTTTGGTTCACGATTTTATTCACATACTCCATTCCGATTCCGATTTGGAAGTTGATTTGGTCTTGGGATATGAAAAAATTGTTCCTGTTGATTGGGTTCTTTCTTTTTATGTCGGTTGTCGTTAATTTCATTCCTATGAAATGTATTTATAGCATATATAAATAGTTTTGAAAGACACTAAATTATGTTAAAAGAAGCCAAAAGAGAGATAAGGGATATGCTTAACCTTATCGACAGAATGGATAATCATTATACGAGTTTCGAGGTCGAAAGACTTAACGAAGATATTGAGGAACTTGACGCGCGTGGTCGTCAGGACATCCCCGTGGCTAACTTCCCTTCCGAGATACAGAAGGTGAAAGGTGGGACCAAGTGTACGATTGGCTACGTTTCCGCGGCAAACCTCGATCTTCCTCAGATTAAGAAAATGAACCCTGCCACCAACAGGATGAAGAACTATCCCGATTGGGCCACGTTCGGAAAGAACCTCGGCGTTCAGGAGGAAATCGGCGGCGTTATCAAATTCGCCCGCTACTCAATCAATTGGAGAAGTTCCGAGAACATGAGGAAACACTATAATAAAATGTACGTAGAGCCGGCAAACGCTATCCGTTCTAAGTACGGACTCGCCCCCATGGAGAAGAGACCGAGACAGGACAGGGATGGTATCGACATTGACGCGAACGGACTCCCTACCTACATGAACCAAGACACCGGTAAGGGTTCCTGCGTGGCGCAGTATTTCCTCGTTGCGACGGATGGTCACATTATTAAGGAAATCCCTGCCGCAGACCTCGCTCCTTATTTCAAGAAATATTCCACATCTGGCGTGGCCGACCTCAGGAAACTCAACAAGAGCGACGACGAAATCAAAGCCTACATTGACGAGATTTCAAAACTGAACTTCCGCTACACGAGATTCAACTATGCGTCTATCGCATACGTTATCACATCTATCGGCGGCGTAAAGAAACGTTTCTTCAACGACGAACTTTCCGACGATATCAAGGGAACGGGTGTTAATCCTGCCGAGTTCATTGAAATGGCTAAGAAGATGTATAAACTCGACCTCGAAAAGACCGCCAACGACACTGACGGAGAATTTGACGACGAGTATGCCGACGAAGCATAATGTTTGAAACATAAATGTTATAAGGCGGAATCGGAAGGTTCCGCTTTATTTTTTGTATATTTGTGGCAATGACCATTAGTTTGAAAAGAAAGAACGAGGCCTTTGATATACTGAAAAATTACGAAGGCGACAACCCGTATATGCTTACGCTGCAAAAATATGCGTACGTGTACGGGGACTTCGACGCTATAGGTGATTTCCAAGCCGAGTTCATCCTTAAAAACCACAAGCAATCTCCCGTCCCGATAAACAGGATGACGAGATTGGCTGATTGGTATGCGGAGAAGAAACAGGAGGCGTGGGGAACGGATTTCCTTCCGAGCAAGGTCAAGATAATCTCATATCTCGGGGAGACGGACACGCATTACGTGTGTTACCTGAAATACAGGAAGTCGGAGCCCGCGAAACTATGCTTCATTCCGAAGAAGGCCGTCCTGAAAAATTTCCTCGTGAAAGACTATAACGAGATAGAGGTTGATTTCGAAAGATATAACAGGCTGTCGAATTTCAAGAGAGTCCTGTATGACCACCAAAAGGACGCGATAAAATTCCTCCTCGCGAGGAAGAAGTGCATATTGGCCGACGCGCCCGGACTCGGAAAAACCACATCCCTGTCTGTCGCCGCTATCGAGGGTAACTTTGACTCCATATTGGTGATTTGTCCCGCATCGTTGAAAACGAATTGGAAACGGGAACTGTCGTTCTATGTTCCTGACAAGGACCTCACGATTATCGACGGCTTCATGGACAAGACAAAGGGCGAACTCGAGAAGTTCCTCGGTTACGGAGAGGGAAGGTCGGGCCTCAAAAGGGAGGAACTCCTGAAAGAGGCCAAGGATACGGGAAAGTGGAAGTTCAACCGCTTCGTGATTATCAATTACGATATTCTCGACGAGTTCTACAAACTCCCGAAAACAAGGAGCAACGCAGACGCCGAAGCCGCTTTTGCAAACAGTCCGCTACTCCAATACATAACAAACAGGAAATCGTTGATAATCATCGACGAGGCACACGCACTGTCCAACACGAAATCGAACAGGTACAAGATAATACGCAGCCTGATAAGGAAAGGAAACCCCGACAGCGTGTACCTCGCTACGGGAACACCGATTACAAATAACCCTCAGAACCTGTACTCGGTCCTTGACCTGCTCGGAGACCCTATCACTTCGGACTATCAGTATTACATGACGAGATACTGCAACGCGTTCGAAATGGTTCACCCGAAGGATAAGGAGAAAAAGCGCAGACTTACCGACAACTATCTCTCGAAGAAGGGCGTTTCAATGATCAAAAGCCTGAAAGAGGAGGAAAAGACGGAACTCCACGATATCCTTCACAAGTACTGCAGGTTTATGCTCATTGCGAACGACAAGAGCGAGCCGCAGAACCTCGACGAACTCCGCGACAGGATTTCCCATATCTATATGAGAAGGACCAAGGACAATCTCGAACTTCCCGAGAAGCATGTCCATGAGATTTATTACGACCTCACCGACAAGCAGTTCAAGGAATACGAGAAGCTTTGGGACGAGTACGAGGAGGAACAGTCGAAGAAGGATCCTTCAAAGGACCTCAACAAGAACCTTCTCGAGGGCGCGATTTACCGTCAGTACCTCGCTAACGAAATGGTTGCGAACACCGAGAAACTTACAAATGAAATGATCGCTCAGGGAAGGAAGGTAGTAATCGCCTGCTGTTACGATGAGGAAATCTACACGTTAAAGGAACACTACGGGGATACCGCGGTACTTTTCAACGGAGACTGTAACTCTAAGCAGAAAGACGCCGCCGTCGAGGCGTTTATGGGAGACGATGGTGTAAAGGTATTTCTCGGCAATATCGCCTCAGCGGGCGTTGGCATAACACTTACGAGTTCCGACTGCCTTATTTTCAACGACATAGATTATGTTCCGAGTAACAATTTCCAAATGGAGGATAGAATCCACCGTATCGGGCAGACGAAGCCTGTGGATATCTATTACCAAATCTTCCGCGACACCCAATACGAGAGAATGTGGAGGATTGTCATGAGGAAGCAGACAACGATTGACGCAGTTATCAAGAAAGAAGATGAAAAACAATAAGAACCTTTATCTCGTCTACGTGGAAGCGATAGGCGTGAATTTCAACGACGAGTGGGAATACGAATTCCTGTTCTCAGAGACGCCCGACGTCGTTTGGGCTGAGGACTGGGCCGAGCAGTGCCCGAGCGCCTGCGAGAATCTGCGTCCTGACGACAGTATGGTTTCGGAGGTACGGAGGCTCTCTACCATCATACCGTTCTCGACGGCGCAGCGTAATTCCTGTTTCTCGATGCAGGATTGCATTGACGGTATCCTTGCTATCGCTTGGGAAAATATTTCCGAATACGACGAGTATCCAGAGCCTTTCCGCCTCGTCTTTGAGTTCGGGGAAAGGATTGACTCGGTCGTGGACAAACTCTCGAAACGTTCGCAATTTTTCGAGGGAGATGAGGCGGATTCAGAGCAGGAAACTGAGGAAGAGGAAGAACCGGAAACACCGCCTGAAACACCTGACGAGGACATTCCTTTTTAGTCCTATGGACCCCTTAAAATGTATTTATCATAAAACGGTCATTTATGGATGAATCTATTTTCAAAGGGGCCGTCGCCGCAATCTCCGAAGGGGATTATTCCGAAAGCGACGTTAAAGTGGTGAAGGAGTGGCTTGATTCATTGAACAAGAAAGAACTCTCAATAAGACGAAAGTTAGAAAAATCGAAAAACGACTTCGTCAAAAGCAAAGAGAAACAAAATTCCGAACTGAAATCGGTAAGGAGCGAAATAAAAGAAATAAAAATGATACTAAAAAAGACCGCTGTGTAAGCGGTCTTTCGTTTTCTTAGAGTTTAGCCCAATTGTGCCAATCGAGGCATTCCTGATAATAGGGCAAATCCTTGTTCATAAACTCTGCGCACCATTTCGATATTCTCCTTGCGAGAGTCCTGTCCTTCGTCTTCAAATCGTCCCAACGGTTCTGAATGATTCTCCCGAGGTCGTCCTCTCCCTTGTTATATCCATCTATATCGCTTTTGAGAACCCTCCCATCGGGGAAAAGGCGCACTTTATATCTCCATGAGTTATAGTCTAACTTATAGTTTGTCGCTCCGTCTCCATACTGGTCCACGACAGCATTGTCCAACCCCCGCCTGAAAAGGTCAGCCTGTGCAAACCTTCCCTGTCCGTGGGCCTTTCCGATTGCGTTGGCGAGTGCGGTTCTTCCCGCTGGCGTATCTCCTATCTCACTGAGTGCTTCGGATATGCACTTCCTAACGACTTCCCTTAGTTTTGATTCGTTGATTTTCATGACTATCTGTGTCCTTGGTTGTACCACGCGAGCCTTCCGGCTCCGCTTATTTTATCGTCCCTTTCAGCCCCACGGCTGTCGCTCTTCTGCATTATGTAAGCGGCTCTGTCTCTCGCCACCTTTTTCCTGTGTGACGCGTCGGCCATTCTCCTGATATCCCTCGCGGCCTTCTCATCGTCCGTCATTGTGGACTCGATATTCTCGTCGTGCCACTGCTTGTAGAGTTCCTCGTTCTTGCCCGGCTTGTCAATCGGGGTAATATTGAGGGCCTGCTTCACGTCGTCTGCGTAGTCTATGTTTTCGACATTGTAATACATCCAACCCATATAGTCCTTTCCGCGGCTTCCGGACCCGAACACATCCTGCAGGGTCCTTCCCTTACACTTACCGAACGTGTAACGGTAATCCCACTTCATCCTATAATAGGTATCCTTACCGGCGAATGTAGGTTTTCCGCCATAGGGGTTCGAGTAGTATTCGTCCATCCCCTCGGCGACAACCTTCCAACCCGTGCCTTCGGCCTCGCCCTTGATCGAGTTCACCATATCGTAGAAGTAGGAGTCGTCGGTCGTGTCCTTCTCGACGGAGGCGAACACGGTGGTTCCGTTGATATAACTGTCGTGAACTGAGAATCCGTATTTCTGACGGATGTATGAGAGGAACTGTTTCGCCTCATCCTCACTCGAGAATGTGCGTATTGGGATATTCACCGCATACTCTTCCTCGCAGAGCATTTTCACATAGTTCTTGAACTGTTCCTCAGTCAATATTATCTTCGCCATGGTCTGAATACTTAAAATAAAAGTCGTATACGTCGTCAAGGGGGTCAATCTTACATTCTTCAAGATAAATGTTGGCGTGATGCGAAATCCTGCTCACTATCTCGTGGATTTTCAGGAACTCGTCAGTGAGGCCCCATCCATTTTTACCGAATGACACGTGGAGTTTGCCATCACCGCTCTCAACCTCGAACTTTGACTGCAGGAGGTTGGCGTCCATTTCCTGAACGATTGCTTCGGAAATAATTTTGCGAAGTTGCGATTCCTTGATTTTCATACTATTTTATTATCTTGACAAAAAGATAAAAGGCCTCCCGTCTCCAAATCCCAAATGATTTTGTTTCGTGTTTTATTGTCTAATTTTTTGAGATATTTTTTAAGATAAAGAACTGCTTCGGAATTATTGACCGGTATTTTATTACTTCCGGTTATAATACCCGCGCATTTCTGTAACATCCCAAAAAATTCTGATTTTTCCCTATTGAGCAAAAATTTTTCAATTTCTTGTAAGTAAACGTGATATCTTTTTGCCCCCTCTTCGTTGCCAAGCATTGAAGAAATAGCGTTGATTGGGTTTAGTATTTCGGACTGTCTTTGGTATATTGATAAGCCGCCTTCATTCAGATTTTCAATGATGGCTTCAGAAATTACGTGACGAAGTTGCGATTCCTTGATTTTCATACTAATATCCGCTTGTATCTACGTTAGAATAGAGTATGAGTTTTCCGTCGAAGTTGGCGTGAACCAATTGGAACTGCTTAACATCGCGGCCGTCGTCGTATTTCCTGAGTTCAGCCTCAACCTTCCTGAAGTTGCTCGCCTTGCTGATATCCTGAATAATGATATGCAGGCCGTGCGAAGGGGTCTCGTACTCGGTCTCGATAGGAATGTTGTTCGCGGCGAGGATAGCCTTCGTGTCCTCCCAAACGTTAACGCCACCGAGGGCTTTGAGGGCCTGCTCCTGATTTGCGTATTTCGGAAGGAATACCTGAGCGTGAGATTGGTCGAGTATCCTGCTCTCACAGTTGGCGAGTTGCGGGTAATTTGTATCGTCAACGTACAGCGCTCCGCTCTTTCCCCTCTTGCAGTGTATCTTCTGCTTCGCGGTCGAAGGGATGTACCACGTGTTCTTCTCCGTGTCAATGTCGAACATAAGCCTCACCCTGTCAGGGAATTTCACTGGATCGTAAACCTTCGCCTGTCCCGCGAGGTGCTCGAAGCCGTACTTCTGCTCATAGTCAGGAACGACGCCGCCATTCTTGTTCGCCTGCCTCTTCAAGTATTGAGGGAGGAAGGTGTTGATAGCGTTCTCACTTCTCGGGTTGGAGGTAATGTACGCACGGGCGTTGTTCTTGTCACAATAGGCAACAATCTGAGGTTTCAGACTGTCGAGTTCCTGTTTGCTATGTACCTTAAAAGCGGTACCGCCGGCGAAGTTTCCGAAATCTCCCCCGCGGTGATATGTGCCGGCCGCCCTTCCCTGCTGCCTCCAAGCATCGGCGCCTTTCTTGTCCTTATTGTCTTTCCATCTTTTCACAATCTGCACGAAGAAGAACTTGTCTTGGTCGGTGAGATTGATGAGATTTCCGATAAGGTCAAAGTTATCGACCTTGTTCACCGCCTCGGTAATCACCTCGCTTTCAACGAGGAGTTTCTCGAGTTGTGATTCGGTTATGTATATGTTCTTTGCCATTTTACAAACTTTACTATGTTATAAATACTCACTGTTTCGGCTAAAAATTGTAGATTTACAACGAATTTGACAATGGCCGTGGATTCGGCCTACAATCATTCGGAGGAAATATATGGAAGAAGTAAAACCAAAAAGGATATCCACGGAGGATATCGAGAAATTCATTGACGGGCATGACCCGCAGCGGAAAATAGTCAATCTGCTATACAAGTACCGCGACGATTTCATTACGGTGGTCTACCGTGATGAGAATGATATCAAGAGAGAAAAGAAGGAAAAGTTCTACCCGTTCTGTTGGGCGAAACTGTCGGCGTGCCAGAAACTGTGCGGCGGAGACAGGCAGGAGTTGATCAAACTCATGAACCGCTTCAAAATCGGCGTAAGGAAACTGTCACAGACGAATGTCGACGGTGAGGTCCGCCACGAGTTCGACGACGGTTACCTGTTCCTTTTCTATGCGAAAGCGCCAATGTCCTATTCCGACTTCCTGTATTTCTTCAAGAAGGCCGGCAACCCGATTTACAGCGACAAGAAAAAAGAGGAGGAAGATCCTCTCGCAAAGAGAAATTCGGGAAACAAGCAGTACCTGTGCGTAACCCCGCAGGAGCAGTTCATGATTTCCACGGGAAAACGTTTCTTCAAGGGATATAACGATTATGACGAAGTCCTGAAACTCACCTTCGACTTGGAGACCACCGGCCTCGACACGGATAAGGACCGTATTGAGCAGGTGGGTATCCGTTTCAACCGCCCGTTCCCCGGCCACCCGAACGGTTTTGAGAAGATTTTCACGAATCTCGGACAGACTGAGGAGGAACGTGGAGAGTGGGAATTGTGGATGATTGAGCAAATGCTCAAAATCGTCTACACGTTCAAGCCCGACATTATCACCGCGCACAATGGAGAGAACTTCGACTGGAACATGATTATCGGAGCCTGCAACAGGCTCGGTGTTTCATTCGAGGAAATGTCCGCGAAATATTTCGGCGGAACGGGAATCAGGAAGAACAGCAAGGCCTCATCCCTCAAACTCGGCGGTGAGCGCGAGGACTATTACGAGACTATGGTTCCCGGTATTATCGTTACCGATTCCCTTCACGCGGTACGTCGTGCGCAGGCCCTTGACTCAAACATGCTCAAGGCTGACTTGAAGTATGTTACGGAGTATTCAAAGATGAAAAAGCCTAACCGTGTGTACATTCCGGGTAAGGCTATCTCTACGACTTGGGCCGACAAGAAGTACCAATACGCACTGAACGACAAGAACGGTGATTGGTACCGCTATGACCCCGAGATGAACGACGACATTTCCAAGTTCGAGCCGATTTACGGTAAGAAGGACTTCGTGCAGTCTCATGGATACGTCGTTGACGGTTACGAGTTGGTAACGGGACGTTATATCGCCGAGCGATACCTGTTCGACGACTTGTGGGAGTGCGACAAGGTGGAGCACCGTTACAATACCCCGAACTTCCTCATTTGCAAAATGCTTCCCGTCCCGTATAAGAAATGTACGACAATGGGAACCGCGGGACAGTGGAAAGCCCTAATGTTGGCTTGGAGTTACGAGCAGGGTATTGCCGTTCCGAGTTTCGGAGACAAAGCCAAGTTTACAGGCGGTCTTTCGCGTTTGCTTAGGACGGGATACGTGAAGAACGTAATCAAACTCGATTACAACTCACTGTATCCTTCGATTATCCTAACTTGGGGTATCACCGACCCTACCGACCTTATGAAGGCCATGCTCTACTTCCTCGAGCACGTTCTTACGCAGCGTGAGAAATATAAGGGTTTGAAGAAGAAAGCGGGCAAGAAAAAGGATGCGGCCACTATCGAAGAGGAAAGGAGAAAGTACGCCGCCGAGGAATCCGCAAACGACAAGAAGCAGTTACCGCTCAAAATCTTGGGCAACTCCTTCTTCGGTTCGTATGGCGCTCCCGACGTGTTCCCTTGGGGAAGCCTCAGGTGCGCCGAGCAGACAACCTGTACGGGCCGTCAGGCCCTGCGCCTCATGATTAGCCACTTCAAGAAAATCGGATATGAACCTATCGTTGGAGATACCGACGGTTTCAACTTCGCGCTCCCTGACGAGTCACAGTACAGATACACGAAGGAGCATCCGTATGTGAGCCCTGGATTGTCCCGAGAGACAGAGGCGGGAAAGGAATATGTAGGGTTCCGAGGGGACGTTGCGGAGTTCAATGACGTGTATATGTGCGACAAGCACTACTCCCCGAACGGAATCAACAAAATGGGCCTCGGAATCGACGAAGTCGTTTCTTCAACCATTAACTTCTCGAGAAAGAATTATGCGGACTATTTCCCTGAAAATCCTTATCCTGAGGACGTTAAGTTGGTCGGAAACACTATCAAGTCAAAGAAGATGCCTGAATATATTGCCAAGTTCCTCGCAAAGGGCGTCCGCCTTCTGCTCCGTGGACATGGACAGGAATTCCTTGACGAATACTATGCGTATATCGAGAAAATCTTCAACCTACAGATTCCGCTGAGGGATATCGCTACGAAGGGTAAAATCAAGAAGTCGATTGACGAGTACCTGAAGGATGTGAGCCAGCTCACAAAAGCCGGTACAGAGAAATCGAGACAGGCTTGGTACGAACTCGCTATCAAGAACAACCTGACCGTTTCCAACGGAGACACAATCTACTACGTGAACACGGGTAAGGCGAAGTCACATGCTGATATCAAGAGGCTCACAAAGTTCGTCTCCACGAATATGTTCGGCGAGAAGGAAGATGTGACGAAGGAAGTCGAGAAGGAATATCGCGCTTGGAAGAAATCCGTGAAGGAATCCCATAAGCCCGAGGTGCTTCTCAAGAATTTCGGCACGAAGAACGTGAGTGACGTTTCCGTGAAGGATTATGCCGCGCAAGTTCACCCCGAGTACAGGAAGGAGACGGAAATCCTTATGAACTGCATGCTCCTGCCGAGGGATATCATTGACAAGGAAGGAGATACTTTCTGTGACGACGTAAGCGAAGATTTCGAGTACAACGTTCCGAAGTACATCGATATGTTCAACAAGCGTATTAAACCGCTCCTCGTCTGCTTCAAGAAGGAAATCCGCGATCAGATTATGATTGACAACCCGCAGAACAGGCCATACTTCACTGAGGAACAGTGCGAACTCACCTCAGGCGAGCCGTTCAAGGAGGGTGACCAGGACACCTACGAAAAACTCATGACAATGGAGGATAAGGAAATCAAGTTCTGGTCTACCAACAACCTCAAGCCGCCGTTCTTCGAGGAATGCGGAATGGGTGATTGGGACGAGGTTGTCGCCGACTACAAGCGTAGGATGGAAGAGGAAGAGCGTAACGGTATCAAGGCTGAGAAGGAACTTTACGGTAAGTATCTCGACACGCTTACCTCAGACGAAATCGAGGACTTCATGGACGAGGGAGAACTCCCCGCAAGGTTCCTGTCGATAATCGACATTGACGTGAGTTCCAACGATTTCATTTCGAAGAAATATTCAGTTCCGATTGGAAGCATAGACGATTTCTTCGACGCTAAGGAAAGAATGAGCGTTCAGGATTAAAAGAAAAGCCCCCGCGTCAGCGAGGGCTTTTTCCATATAGAATAGTTGTTAGTTTGCCTTTTGACTTCTGAATGCAATTATCTCACTTGTCGACATTGTAATGTTGAATGAGAATTTACCTTCCGCGTCAGGGGTCATAAGGTGCCTGTCTTGGTCGTAGAAGTCGTAGCTTCCCGTTTCGCCCAAGTAAACAGCCTTGGTCTTCGTTCCACCCGTCATGAATGTAGAGTCCACAACAGTGTCAAGAAGCGTCGTTCCATCGGAGAAATCGTAAATCTTTACGGAGAACTCAACCTCAGTGCCGTCAAGAACTACGGTTCCATTCGATACACCGCTCAGCTCGACATAGAATGTAGGGACATCGCTGTCACCGTCGAACTCAATGTTGATATCGTTGTCCGCTCCTTCGAGGTTGAAGATAGCCTTGTTCGTCGAAGGGTCGTATACAGGTTGGTCGTTGATAGTGATTTCACTTACTCCGCCCGCCTGATATATCTGATTTACGATTGTCTGAAGTGCTTCCGCAAGCGTAGAACCGCTCGGGATTATGGTTTCACCGTCAAATTCGATATCTTCAGGAATCTTTCCGTCAGTGCTATGCTCGATAACGTACCTCGTAACAGAGTTGAGAGCCGTTGTGAAGTCAGTATTGTTCGCTACGACAGTCTCGCCACCGGCAGTGCTGATAGGGGCGGTAGTAACACCGTCACTCTTGAGGTCGCTTATCTGCCTGAGAATTGACACGACAGTTGTAAGGTCACTTCCGGCCGGAACGGTAATGTTTCCGTTCTTCGTGCGGAAGGTGAAGGCCTCTTCGGTAGAACCGCCGCCGCCCGTACCGCCGCCTTCTCCCGTAGCAATCTGCTCGAGAGCGTAAGGAGCGGTCTGACCACCTGTTCCGAATACGACTTTGTAAACCTTTACCGAGGAATCACCGGTGCTTACGACACTGATAACCTGTCCGAGGTATACGGTCTTTCCGAGTTTCCTCGAATCCGAACCGTCGCCCCTTGCGTAAGCCTCGGCATCCTGATACGTCTCAAAGATGGTAGAACGGTCCAAAGGGAAGTTGAATACCCTTTGAAACGATCTGGTTATGTCATTTCTTTCGTTTTTTGCCCTTGTATCTGCCATTTCTTTAATAGATTACTTTGAAATATGATTCCTCCATTTCGGTTGCAGGCTGATAGACGTATGCTACGTATGCGTAACCGACAGAGTCGCCCGTATATGTCCTGACGTTAGGCAGGTTGAACTTGTCGAACTGGTCGATAATGTTGAAGCCGTGGTCCTTGTTGTCAAGGATAGCCCTTACCTCGCCGCCGACGAACCTGTCACCGTCAGAAGGAACGATAACCGCGAAGGCCTTTGTTCCGTCAGGGACAGTGATATACTCCTTCTCACCCCAAGCGTACTTGGTAAGAGGAATGAACACGCCGTTCGTAATCATGTTGTTGATTGTCGTGGCGTTGACCTCAGCGTATTGGCTCGGGTCGAACGGTCCGTAGTATACAGGACGGAATGCCTTGATAACCTTCTCGGTCTCGCACTCGATTGTTCCGGCGGGAATCCTGATAGACTCGTTAGGCTCACCGAAGGCGTCGGTAGGAATCGTCGTACCTTCGAGGTAGTTGACGCTTGCAGAAGCGGTGTACTCACCGTCCTGAATCGTGATAGCGGGAGACTCCTGATTGATACCGAGCGTACCGATAACCTCGCCGTTGAGTTTGAGGGTCTTCTCCGAGTTCGGGTTGACCGCGCAGCCTGCCAATGTCTCGGAACCGTTTGCGGAAATGTATTTTCCGTCAGTGTAGTTCACATTGATAACAGGTTGGATGCGCTCGCCCACCATAATGTACTCGCTTGACGGGAATCCGAAGAACGAGAGTTTCAGGTTAGCGGAAGGCTCAACGACCTTGGTCTTGAGTTGAACCGCGATAACGTCCTTTATCTTTGCGATATCCTCGATAGCCTCGTCCAACTCCGTAGCCGTAGGCATATCCTCGAGAACCTCCTCAATGTGGCGAATCTTCTGAGTAAGCGTGTGCTGCTCGGTCTCGGTATTGAATCCGTCACCAATAATATCCTGCAAGTCGTGGATATCATTCTCCGTTGCGAGGCCGCTCCTATCAGTGGTGTTTACCTTCGCGCCGATTGTGAAGCCGCTTATGTAAAGGTAAGGCTTCGAATCCTCGGCTATAGTGTATTCGGTGACGAGGTCTGAAAGTTCAATGTCGATATCCTGCTTGCCCGCGTCGGTGTTGAACACGAACCTGAGGTACTTGACACCACCCTCCTCAACAACACCGACGGAACTGATCATACCGTCAATCACGAAATCTGAGGTGTTGATTGTTCCGAGAAGAGCGTCATTCTTTCCGAGGAACTTGATTTGCTTGTTCTCTGAATCGTACTCCACGTTCAGTGTTGAAGCGATGAGATTGTTTGCAATCGAGAGCATCTTATCGTTAGGGTCGACGCCGTTGATTGAGTGACCCTCGAGCGTGTCGATTCTCGCGTCGAGCGCGTCAACGTCACTCTCTAAACCGTCAATATCTTCGGAAATCAGTTCGTCGTTGTGTGCGAGTTGGCTAACGTTGTTGAACGTGTAAGCTGAAAGGTTGGTGTAACCTGATGTTAATCCCGTGACTACAGCGTTAAGTGTGGAAGCGCTTTCACTAAGAGAATTAACAGATTCCGTTAAGGTTTCAATTTTTGTCTCTGCACTTGAAACCCTGTTTCCAAGTACCGCATCGGATGCGATTCTATTGTCGATTTCTTCGGATAATCCGTTTGCAGATGCAATGTCATTTTCTTTAATGATATAGATCTTATGTCCGTCTGAGTCGGTTCTCGATGAAACGGTTACAAATCTTGTTACGCCATCATCCGTCACCTCCGTGGTTGCAGCGGCCGCAGCGGCGTTTATTGCCTCTTGAATACCGGTAACTTTAAGCCCACCACGTTCTACGGAGATAAAACTCTCACTATTTCCGCTATCAATCTTTATTGAAAATTCGTTTCCATTCAGATTAAGGCCGTCTCCGTTGGTATATGGATTGAAAATCTTACCGAGAGGAATTCTCGTCGGATCGTTATTAACGGCGTTATTCCAATAGAATACAATGTACGGAACCTCCACGGCGTGACCGTCAGGGTCCCTCTGTCGTTCAGATTCGTCGTTAATGACATCCACCTTTTCAATCATTCCGTCTTTCACGAAGTCGGAAGTAAGAATTGGCTCTCCAACTTTTTCACCGTTACTGATAATCCAAATAACCCCATCTTCTGCGTCATATTCAAGCGAAAGGTCACCGTTCAGGTTACCCTTCAATTCTTTAGCCATAAGCCAAATGAGGTTGTACAAATCAGTACCTATCGCATCCGGATACATTCTGCCCATATCGTCAGACAGAGGATTGTCGCTATGGTGCCTATGCCAATCAATAGTTCCATCCTCCCTAAGACCGAGCGAAGAAACTAATGTTTCAAGGAGTTCGGTCATACCGGAAATGTCTCCAATGTTTGCGGCTGTTTCTTCGGCAAGATCGGCGAGGTCTTTTTCTAACTTACCGGCATCGATAAGGAAATAGTCGTTTTTCCTATTCGGTGTAGTTCCATCACCTTCGACACCAATTGCCAAAACGGCGGTATACCCTGTGTCGCCAGTTTCTTTATAGAAGAACACGATAGGCTCTCCCTTGAGGGCCCAAGGCAACGGATTCATTGGGTCGTTGCGTAGTTCTTCTATTTTTTCCCTTATTTCGTCCTTACTCGTATATCCCGTGTAATGGTCGAATCTCAGTTGAAGTCTATCTTTCATACTTAAAAAACGTTATCAAAATTATTATCTTGTGATTTTATGTGTTTTTTATTCAGAAATAGTCCAACCACTCGCTTGATTGTTAGGATTATATTTTGAGAAATCTCCACTAAACTGTATTGTGATGATAGTCTCTTCTGAATTGTTTTTAATACCATATTCGCCATCTTCGTCTTTAATCCCGCCAACAGCCTCTATGATATAATCTCCTTTTTTAAGAAGGTCTTTATCTTTTATGCCCTGAACATCGTCCGTTATCTCATTGATATCCGTATGTATATCGCCTATCTCGGTGTTAATGTCCTGAATCTTACCATTAGCATCTTCTATGGCGTCCCACAGTTCTTGGGTTTTGCCGCTAAGGTCTCCCTCTATATCGTCAATTCTATCCTCTACTTCAGAAATAACTTCACCTATTACGGTTACAGCGCTTGCGATTTTTTCGTCCACATAGTCTTTTACGTTGTCTATGTTGTCCTGAGTCCTGTCTCGTAGTTCGCCGTTCTCGTCTATTCGGTATTCTCTATGGATAGGATTTCCATCTTTGTCGTATTTGATGATTACACAGTCATCCTCGTCAAGGCGATGTTTGACCCATTCCTTGCCATCCCACTCATTTATGTAGTAGTACCATATAACGTCTTCTTCACCCTCTTCGATAATGCCGGGCTGTTGTGCCCAAGCACCATTTATCTCGTCTGAGTGTTCATTTATCCAATTTTCATAGTATTTTGAGAAGTAAACGTTCTGAACGGTCCATATTTTAGTAACCTCGTTACCATCGATATCATGTATCATTTGGACACACTCGTAAGGAACGCCGTTGATATACTCTACATCCCTGAATTCTCCGCTATCGTAATCCCTGACAAGCCTGAGATATGCAAACGAAGAAGGCTGGTCATCTCTTCCGTGTTGGTAAACCCTACCCTCTCCCTCCAAAAATACTTTCGAGGTAAGTTCGTTGATTTTGTCCTTCGTTGAAGACCAAAATATAGTTTGCTTCTTCTCGTTACTGTCAATGTCGGTTGGAAGTATTTTGAATTCCGTTACTCCTTCATCTGGAGCCCATGAGCCATGTTTAAGAACTTTACCGGCGTTTTCACCATAGAAGCCACTGTTTGTACTACTTCCATGATTCTTATGGTCACAGTCTTCGTAGAAGTTAAGAAGACCGTTCCAATCCTCTGCCGTAGGAACCCTCCATCCGTGTCCCTCAGACTCGAGTATTCTCGCTATATCTGTAACAGCAGATGCGTTATATTTAAGGCCATTGGTCGTGGTCTTCTCCCTCGTCAAATATCTGTCGCCGGCCGTTTTCCCATCAGGAAGCCCAAATCCGCTTTCTTGATTTTCGAAATCAATGAAATAATCTACAGACTTGTAAAATCCTGTTTTATAGACAGGGCTAAGATGAATGGGTGCGTCAGCCTGAGCATTACCGGCAAGTCCCTCGCCAACATACACCTTATCATGCTCGATACGGAAGCCGGAGATTACGAAATCCTCGGTAGTTCCCGTCTCGCCGCTGAGTGCGTAGTTGAGCGCGATATGGAGTTCGAACCTGTCCTTGTCGAAATAACTCCCTTCCTCGTTCACGGTAACCTTAACGCCGCGCTCGTCTGCAATCCCTGCTACGAACTCGTCGAGGTTATCAATGACGATCTCGTCGCCGTTCACCCTCGTGAGGACGATTTTTCCATCTTCAATTTCCCCGGTCTTGATATCGTATCCCCTGAGGAAGTGGAAGTTCTTGTCAATCTCGGAACCGGAAAGTCCGCAGCCCTTCGTTACATCGCCCGGATATCCGTTTTCTAATTTATAGTATGTTACACCTGTTGTTGACATAGTCGATTATTTTTATATAAATACTTTTTTCCCTATCATTTGCGTTTTGGTGAACAGATAATTGTTCAGTATCTCAGTGCGCTGAGTGCCACATGTATAGAACCTGAAGTCGTATATGTCGCCGATAAACGTTCCCGCGAAACTTTTCTCTATCGGAAGTATCTTTTCGAAAGCCCTGTTGTAGTCAAGCCAAACGCTGTCGCACAGGCCCTGAGTACCACCGCCGACAGATATGTTGAACGGAACGCCTTCCTGTTTTTCGGCAATCGTCGAGAGTTCCCTGAAGTCGAATTCGGGCAGTTCCTTGGATACGAATTTAAGGTATCCGTTTACGTAAATCCTTATCTTCATTCTCCTCTGTCCGTAAGGCACTCCGCAAGCGTCAACACCTCCTCCCATAGTGTTGAACTTTATCGTGACAGTGCTCCACTCCTCGGGTTTTATGATACCGGGGAAACTTGTCTCCTCGATAACGGACCACCCGTCAGGAGAGTCGCAGTCTTTTACGAGATAGCGGTATCCGACGCTTCCGTCGCAGTTGTACTTCACGGCGAACGCGTTTCCCTTGAGCGACTTCTTGAAATCGTAAGGCCTCCTGTTGTTCTTGAAGTAGGAGTCTATCGTGCAGGTCGTGTACCCGCTCTTCGTCCTGTCCATAAGGAGGAACAGGTTACCAGTATGGAAGTCCTCGGTAGTTCCCGTCAGGAGTATCTCAACATCCTCGTCCCAATTGGCGGTCGTGAATCCGTACTTCGTCCTGTTGAAGAAAAGGAATTTGTTGTCGGTTTTTATTTCGTAGTATCCCGTGTCGGAAAGTGACTTGCCGTCCCTTGTCGTGAGTGTGAGTCCTGAGAGGATAATGTCCTTCTCATAGTAAGGGCTCCCGCTCTCAATGTATGAAATATCACAAACGTCGGTCTCTGCGGTTTCCGGTTTCGGAGGAACGACCGGAGGAACGAACTTGCCCTTTATGTCGCAGCCGCAGGAACTGTATTCCTTATACCCGTAGTGGTTGAGGAAGTATGCGAGATATTTCGCCTTCTTCACGTTACTCATCTTCGGATACTTCTTCTTCGGCTTCGGCTGAGGCTTTGGTTCAGGTTTCGGTTCAGGTTTCGGCTCTGGTTCCTCCTTCTTGTCGCATGGGGTTCCGTTCTCGCCGCCGTAATATGCGCCGTTGCAATATTCCGTCGCGTCCTCGCTCGCATACCCGTCCTCGTAATAATCCGAAGGCTTCTCCTCGTCGCCGCTCGCGTAGTCGTCATTGAAATACTCGCAAGGAGGCGTGACGATATCCACGTACTCGTACATTTGATCGAGGAAATAGTCGCACACGAGCGCATGCCTATTCGGCTGTTCCCTGTCAGGATATTCGGAAATATCACAGTTGTACATTTCGAGGAATTTGTCCTCGGCGCGGGTTCCCATGTAGAAGAAAATACCCTCATTGCCGGGGTGCGTGTTGTTGAGCGTGTTGTCGTCCGTTATGTATCCGCGAGGGCGAAGCGTTATCTCAACGTTCCACTCATCCTCCACGTATTGAGGGAGGACTTGGTAATCGTGACCGAACAGTTTGTAGAAACCTTGGAAGAATCCGCCTTTCAACGACCAATACTTTCCGTCCACATAATCCATATCGTAGGTATAGACCCCCGTATTTCCCGTAACCCTTACGAGATGGAGGTTATTGTCGCCGGCCGGTATTTCCAAAACAGACTTTGTGAATATGTCGAAGAACTCCTTGTTCGATACGTTCGCGAAACCGCCGTAATATATGCGGCCGTTGTCGACACCCGTGTAACCGATGTTCTCCAACCTGACGCCGTTGTTCTTCGAGCGTTCCCAATAATATTTTGAATATGAGCGGACTCCGTTCAGTTCCTGACACTCAGGATCCCAAAATGAAATGTATGCCGCGAGGCATCTCTCGTTCAATCTCGGTCCCATGCCTATCGAAGGGGTTCCATCCTGAGAAAGGACAAAATCCCAATATTCGTCATTGATGGGTATTAGCATTGGCACCCATCTCTTGTATTTGTTTAGTATAGACATGCCTTTTAATCAGAATATTTCGTTGACTATAAATATTTATAGAAGACTAAATGGACCCTTAATGAGACGAGTTATATTCACAGAATCACAGATAAATGAGATATTGCAGGCCGAATCCGCTTACCCCCTTGACATTAAGGGTGACGACGGTCGTCCGGACAATTCCTCGGGATACGAAATTGCGGTCAACAATACTGACAGGGACGCCACGAACGACGTGACGACCAGCGACAGCATTAAGCGTGCAAAGAAGGGTTGGTATCTCAGGAGCACGCTCGCGAACCACTTCCGTCTCGCTGAAGGCGACGAACTCGACAATATGAAGACATCGGGCTACGGGCAGAAAAGCGACGCGTTCATTTCCAACGTTGCGAAGAACGGCGGAGGCAAAATGATATCAAACTTGAACGCCGAGATACAGAGCGACACTGATTCCTCAAGGAACAATACGAACCAAGTCAGGGTTTCGAGACTTGAGGCTCAGAAGAAAAAGAATCCCGCCGTGTTCCAAAAGAACGGCGGCGAAAAGACCCTGAACATTCTCAAGAACCAAATCAAGTTGAAGAGCGGCCAGCACAGCGCTCAGACCGCGGGCCATGCGAGGAAAATGGACAACACGCCGAATGCCTCGAAGGCCCCCGAATCACACTCGAAACAGGGACCTTACTACTTCAACTAAGATTTGTTGATTTTCATTGAAAATAAATTAAAATTATAAACAGAACGCTATTATGGCAAACGAAGGCAAATTAAGCAGACTCGATATTGAGGGACGTAATTGGAGAGAAACCGTCATGCCTGGCAAGAACAGGTATGAGGACGAAGTAAATCCTTACAGCCTCAACCACGACGACGCCAAGACCCACAACGATGATCAACATCCTTGGGGCAAGGGTAACGGAAAATCGATGACCTATGCCGTCAGGAACCTCAACGCGCCTAAGACGCAAATCAACTATTCAAACGTTGATACACGTTCAAGCGCAGGCGGCTCATACGACATTTACGGTACGGTCGGCGTTGATATGGCATATCAGGGCGAATCGGGAAGAAAGTTCCTCGAGCGTATCAACGAATACAAGCCGGGCGCCGAGTACGGAAAGAACTCGGTCGATATCGACGCTTCGAAGCGCGGACAGTATGTAACTACGACACGTAATAAAATTTAATTTCGCGAATGGGTTACGCCGAGAAGGTCATACGGGAACTGCTATTTGAGGAAGTTGCTCAGAATAGCGTCATTAACGCCATAAAGAGAAGGCACGAGGTGTCCTTCAAATATGACAGTAATGACGGTGACCATCGTGGCAAGTTGGAAAGGATTACCGTTCAGCCCGTGGCAATAGGAACCACGAAAGGTGGAAATCCATGTTTCAGGGCCTACCAGACAAACGGAAGTTCCGAAAGCGCGGAGAAGGGCGAGGGCAAACTGCCGGGTTGGAGGCTTTTCCTCCTCGACAGGGTAGTCCCGAACACGTGGAAGGACAGCGGAAAGATTTTCAGCGAACCACCGATGTACAACCCGGATGGCGACAAGACTATGGATACGGTGCTAATGCAGGCCGACTTCAAGGGTGCGAGCAATCGTTACGAGCGTGGAGGACTCAAGAAGTACAACCAACAGGTTCATGACAAGAATGTCGAGAAGAATCCGTTCTATGACTTTGAGAAACAGGTCAAGAAGAAGAACATGGCTCCAGACTATGTAATGAGGAACCTGAAGGCGACCGAGAAGACTGACAGCGAAAGGGCTCAGCAATGGTCGGATGCGGCGGCTGCGGCAAACAAGGGGAACAATCAGTCCGTGATTGATATGGCGAAGACGAAGGACTTCGGTGATCAAGGACAGGTAGAGACCTCGGGCCCCGTAAAGGTAGGCGAGAAGAATACGGCGGAAACGAATACGGAGAAAACCCCCGTCAATTACTCACAGGTAATGAACAACGGGCCCGTATATAAAACCGAACCCAATAACGACGAAGAAGTAGATACCGAAAAGGAAAATGGATGAGAGAAATTTTATAAACGCGTTGGCAAGGGCTCAGCAGCTCATACACGACAGTAACTTCAACAAACAGGTTGAGATAGGTGCGGCCTTTGAACGCGGAAAAGGAGGCAGGGGAAGTTCAAGCGACATCGCAGGCCTCGACGCAATGGTATTCGGAGTTGGCACGTCCACTCCACCGAGCCAGCCCGCACCTCAGAGAAGGATGGTCGCCGAGCAGCAATCCTACGGCGGATATGAGCCAATCCAACAGATTCAGCCTCAGCCGAGGGACCTCAGCAAGAGCAAACTTCCGAAAGAAATCCTCGAATCGTTCGCGTCAACACCGACACCCGATGCGTATTTCGAGAACGAGGTCAGCAAGATTAACGGACTCGACGCGCTCATGGGCGGTGGTCAGAGACAGACAGTGAACGAGGCCGTGCGCCCTCAGCCCGTGCAGAGGCAGGCTCCCGCTCCGCAGTACGTCCCTCAGGGCGGCGGAATCGACTACGAGTACGTCAAGTATCTTGTCAGGGAGGCCGTCAAGGAAGCCATAGGAACGCTCAATGAGAGCATAGGCCTGAACGGTATGCACGGAATGCGAATCGGAGAGGGCAACGTGATTCAGTTCCTCGACAAGAAGGGCAATGTATATGAAGGAAAACTTGTCCTGAAAAAGAAAGGAAACAAAAACTAACAAATATACACATAATTGTTTGAGACCGAGTAGAGATACTCGGTTTTTTATTTATTTTATGCAATGGCGGTTTATTTTTTCAATAAACGTAATAAAATGGCAAAAATAAATGTTCTCGTAGTCCCTTCGGACAATATGGGTGGCGTCGGGTTCTACCGCTCCACGCAACCGCACATTCAACTCGAGAAGCAGTTCCCGGACGAATTCAGCGTAACTATCGACATGCAGCCGAATTGGCGGGACCTCCGTAGTTTCGACAAATATGATTTAATCCATGTCCACAAGGGCCTGTTCCAAGATATGCAGGGCTTCCGTATCGCTCTTGAGTACTTCAAGATGAACGGAATCGCTACGGTTATGGACATTGACGACCACTGGATCCTCAGCCCGCATCACCCTCAGTATGCGAGCAACCAGATTTACAACCACGGCAAACTCATCACCGACAACATGAGGCTGTTCGACTATGTCACGACGACCACGCCTATCTTCACCGAGAGGATTGCGAAATACAACAAGAACGTGAAGACGTTCCCCAACGCAATCAATCCCGAAGACCCGAGGTTCCAAGTGAACAAGCCGAAGTCCGACAAGGTGAGGGTCGGACTCATTATGGGTTCGAGCCATGAGTACGACATGGAACTTATCAGTGGCCTTGCCTCCAAGATTGGCCCCGAGGCTTTCGAGAAAGTTCAGTTCGTTCTCTGCGGATTTGACCTACGCGGTACAATCAAGATTATCAACAAGGATACGAACGAGGTGCAGGAGCGTCCTATCACCCCTAAGGAGAGCGTGTGGTACAGGTATGAGAAAAATCTCACCAACAACTACAGGATTGTCTCGAAGGAATATCAGGAGTTCCTCGAACTGTTCCTCAACAATGTACAGTATCCAAACGTGGAGAACGAACATTACAAGAGGTGTTGGACGAAGAGCATGGACCACTATTATGAGCACTTCTCCGAGGTTGACGTCCTCCTTGCGCCGCTTGAGGTCAATGAGTTCAACCTTGTGAAATCCCCGTTGAAGGTTGCGGAGTGCGCTTTCTCGCACACGGCCATCATCGCCTCCAACGTCGGTCCATACACACTCGACCTCCACAACGCATACAAATTCGGCGGAGAGTTCGACCCTACAGGAAACGCGCTCCTCGTCGAGCCCACGAAGAACCATAAGGATTGGGCCAAGTGGGTGAAGAGGGTTGTTCTCGATCCCGTCCTGCTCAAGACCCTTCAGGATAATCTCTATGAGAGCGTCCACGAGAAATATGACCTCAGGAACGTAACCGTCGACAGGGCCAACTTCTACAAGGAACTCGTTAATAAGAAGAAAGAAGAAAAAGCAAAGAACGCATGAGAATCTGTATAACGCTTGACGATGTAATCAGGGCCAAGACCAAGACATTCGGAAAGGTCTACAAGAAATACTATGACAAGGAGGTTGACCTGAACTCGATTGATCTCGACACGAACGACCTTTGCAAGTCATTCGGATTCAAGGACAAGAAGGAGTACAACAAGTTCGTCTATGAGGATTATCCGTTCGAACTCTTTGCGGAGGCCACCGTCACGGAGAGAATGGTCGACAAGAAGTTCAACCTGTGGCATATCGCAATGGCCGACAAGTACGGGGACGACGTGGAGATTATTCTCGCGAACCCCTATGAGTTCAACACCTCGATCGGGTTCACCTGTTTCTTCCTTTCGCAGATTGCGACGAGGGTCAGGGAATTCCATTTCCCGAAGAACTCCTCCGATATTTGGGACAAGTGCGACGTTCTCGTCACCGCGGACCCGAAACTCCTTGCCGAGAAACCTGAAGGCAAGACGGCTATCAAGATCAACATGCCGTACAACGAGCAACTGCCCGCCGACTATTCGTTCGACGGCTTCGGGGCCTTCCTCGACGAGGGAGAGAATATCATTGAAAAACTAAGGGAAAATGCTTGAGATTGGAGGTAAGAAATATTTTATCAACATTACGCGCACGCTCGATTTCCTGAACGCATGGGAAAAGAAGGAGCGCAGGACAAACGAGATTGTCGACGTTTACGACTACGAGACAAAGAAGAGCGGTGTTCAGACATCGAAATCCACGCGGGAGTTAAGGGAGGAAGGAACGTACGACACGAACAGCATGAACTTCAACATCGTTTATGCAATGGTGCTGAAAATCCTCGAATGCCCCGCGGTCAAGGAAGAGGATATCAGCGTAGGCGCGAGGTTCGCGATAAATTCAATGATTAAAGAAAAACTTTTGGAAGTATATGAATAAGAAAAAGACAACACCTGCCGAAAGAATCAAGGAAGCGATTGACATTATCCACAACAAACAATCGACGCTTTATTTTTTCGTCATTGACACGAAGGGCGTTCCGACGGGTTCGCTCGCATACATTTACGAGACCGGCCTCTATCTCACCGAGCAGGGATACAACGTGAAGTTCCTGCACGCGGAGAAGGACGATTTCGTCGGAGTCAGGGATTGGCTTGGCGACAAGTACGCCGACCTTCCGCACTACGACATTGAGAAGGACTCGCCCGTTATCGGGCCCGCTGATTTCCTGTTCATCCCCGAGGTGTACACGAACGTAATGTCCGCGACAAAGAATATCCAATGCAGAAGGATTGTCATCCTTCAGAACTTCCGTTACATGACAGAACTCATTCCTATCGGAGTTTCTTGGGACGACCTCAAAATGCACGATTGTATCACCACGAGCGACCAACTCAGGAACCTTGTGCATGAGTTCTTCCCCAACACGTCCGTAAAGGTCGTTCATCCCGCAATTCAGGATTTCTTCCACGAAAGCGACGAGCCGAAGAAACTCATTATCAACGTGGTATCCAAGAGCCCTACCGACATTGACGCTATCCTCAAACCGTTCCATTGGAAGTATCCTAACTACAGTTGGGTTGCTTTCAGGAATATCGCGAACCTCCCGAGGGAGAAATTCGCCGAGGCCCTGAGGGAAGGTATCGCTACCGTATGGTGCGACACAAAGACAAATTTCGGATACGACGCTCTCGAGGCTATGGCCAGCGGAAGCATTGTTATCGGAAAGATTCCCGACGACGCCCCCGAGTGGATGGGAGAAAACGGTCACATCTTGGACAATGGTCTGTGGTTCTACGACCTCCGTTCGGCCTGCGATATTATCGCATCCGTCGTTCAGTCGTTCATTGCCGACGAGATTCCTCAGGAAATCTACGACAACATGAAAAACACGGTCGCCAACTACAGCGTTGAGAGACAGCACCGCGAAATCGACAAGGCTTATGGCGAACTCTTCAATGAGACCGAAAACGCTCTCAAAATAATCTTGGACAAATATAAGGACGCAGAAAATGGATAATGTAACATACATATTCCCGGTTCTTGAAACCGGAGATGAACAGCAAAGAAAACTCATTCTTGACACGATTGAATCAGTGAAGGCCCTTTATGAACCCGACGATTCAATTGTCGTTGTCGGTCCGAAGGCTGTCCTCAAAGACTTCGACGAGAAGGTCGGAATCAACGACCCCGACGGAGTCATTGCAAGGGTCGAGAGTAAGGGGAAGGACGTTTATTCATTGGTGAACGACGCCGTAATGGAGTGTACTACTGAGTATTTCTCCGTACTCGAACCGGGTGAGGTATTCTCTTCAAGATGGAAGAAGAACGCAAAGGCCTATGGCGAAGGCTGCTCCGTTATCCTTCCCCTCGTGAACAACATCTCCGAGGACGGAAGTGCATTCCTCTCGAACGAGCTCGCTTGGAGCGTATCGTACAACGAGGACAACTCAATTGGTCTCATTGACCTCAACTTCCTCGACAAGTTCATCGACGTTTCGCTTTCCGGCGCTTTCTTCAACACAGAGGATTTCATTTCCGTCGGCAAGTTCAAGCCGTCGCTCAAGATTGTCACTTGGTACGAATTCCTTCTCAGGTGTGCGTACAAATCCAAGAAGATTTACGTCGTGCCTAAGATTGGCGTTACGAGAAGGTACAAGCCGGCTGAGGAAAATCTCTCCAAGGAAGAAGTCGATTGGCTTATCAAGACCGCGAGACAGGAATATTTTTTCAACGAAGACAGGGAGAAGAAGTACGAAGGGGAATAGAATAACGATAAGCCATACGGCGGGAAAGATACCCTTCGGGTATATCGCTTGGGAAAGAACCGTGTCATTCGGTTGAAAAGTTCGGTTTGTCCTCAAATATCATTAAGGATAATGGCAAAGAGAGGAAGAAAACCAGGAGAAAAAACAAAAAACGGATACTATTTCGGAGAAAGGGAGGAGATGGCCGTATTGGAATACCTCAACTCGAAAGACGCCTCCGAAAAGAACAAGATTTACGATATGATTCTACGTCCCGCGTTTGAAAAAATGGCGGAATCCATCATCAGGAGGTACAAACTGTACATTCCTGATGAGGATTTTTTGGACACATACCACGACACCCTTTCGTTCCTTATCACGAAAATGGACAAGTATGACCCGCAAAGCGGAAAGAAAGCCTATTCGTATTACGGGACGATTTGCAGAAACTACGTTACGGGAAGAATTCAGAACTACGTGAAGGCAATCAAGAGGAACCCGTCCTACGACGAAATGCCTGACGATTACAGCAACAACATACGTTACTCTGATTCCACGGACAAAGGCTCCGACGTGGCGATTGAAACCATAAACAAACTTACGGAAAGGATTACGGAAATGGTGAACAATCCCGAGGCGAACGACATTAAGCCGAACGAGGCGAAACTCGGAAAGGCTCTTGTCGGATTGTTGAACAATTGGGAGTACGTCCTGACGACGGACGCGAGCAACAAACTCAACAAGAACGCCATTCTACTTCATCTCCGCGAGACGACAGGCCTCGATACGAAAGGGATAAGGGACAATATGAAGAAATTCAAGAAAGAATTCCTTATGATCAAATCACTCGTTATCGAGTAAACTTCATTTCAAGGTATTTATCGTAAAAAGAAAATGGAAAACAACAAGATAAAGAAATTTTCCGTTAAACTCAACAACAACGAGAAAATCGAACAGTTGCTGCAGGAGACATACGATCAATGCTGCAGACAGCACAATTCAATACAGGACGAGATGAACAAACTGTCTTCATCCACCGTTTTCAAGGACCTTGACATTGACGGAAAGGAGAAGTACAGCAAGGCAATGGCCAACTACTTCAAACTTCAGCAGAACGCAATCACGCAGAAATACGATATCGCGCATCTCATGGCTGAGGTCGTAAAGCACGGTGGAAACGTGAAGGACGCGACGGACGCAATGAAGAACCAGCCAACCACACTCGACCTGAACAAATTGAGGAAACTCGCTGAGGACGCCTCATCAAAAAACGAGGAAACACAGGAATACATTTCTAAGAAATAATGGCCGAGCAAACCAAAAAACAGAGAACACTCGGGATAATAGCGGCCCTGAACACGATTCTTGAACGCTACCCGAAACTTATATCTTGGGATGAAGAGAATGGCGTTGAGACTACTTTCACCGCCATTTCTTTCCTATTGGACATTCTCAGGATGTTCGGAATAACCGAGGAAAAGATTCTCGAGTGGCTCACGAGCCTTATCGCCGGCACAACCGAGGGCGGTGTCGAGAAGGGAATACTCTTCGCTATCAATGAGGCAATAAAGGCCCTGCTCGTCGCATACCTCAACGGAATGTATGATTGTCCGGTGGACCCCGTCCTTCCTGACGACTTCCTCAAGAGTCCGTATTGGGACACGACAGACATTTCGAATCACCCGTATGTGGACGGAATCGAGATACCGATAGAGGAGATAGACGCTTTCGGTCTCTTGCAGAACGCCCCGACTTCCTCGGGTGGTTCCGTTTTTTATTTTGACGTGGACAGGGATTACTTCAACTCCTCGAACGTTTACGCTTCACAGGATATGAACGCATTCCTTTGGTACGTCATAAACAGGAGCAGTCTTTACAACATCCAAGGTGACCCGAAGTGTGTATGGGACAACAGGAACATGTACGGGTTCAAATTCAACGACCTTGATAACGCGGGTAAGTCATTGCAAAAGACATTCGTTGACGTTGAGTGCGAGGATTCGCCAATCAGGTTCGTTACGGGTGTTGGTCCGAAGAAAGAAATCCTTCTATGTGAATTCGTGGAAGATGCTGCGGCGTTCGAACCCGGTTTCGAGGGAACACAGGGGATAAAGAGGCTATTCTCCACAAACAGCCTCAGGGTGTACGGCGTGTACGACAGGTATCACAGGGAAGCGTCAATGGGATTGAGGAAACTCAACAAGACAATCTACGAGTTCAATTTCGACTATGTTTCAAACCTGAAACTGTTCGACGCAAAGACGCTCGTCGCTCAGGTCATAAACGCCATAGTTGGAATCAGTTCATCCCTTACGTTCAAGCTCTCGTTTGAAAAGAGCGTCCTCTATGACAAGATTAGGGATGTTGTCGAGCAGGTAATGAACGAACCCGAAGAATCGGACAAGGAGTTTGAGGAATATTACAAGTTCTCTGATGAGAAATATTCCAAGTTCGTCACAGACGCGACACTGAAATACAACACCGAATACACGACAGGAAACGAATCCAACGACCTTGAGGCAGTCAACCTCGACGACATATACGACGCAATCTCACAGATTCGCCCGTCAATGAGCCAGGAGGATATGGAGACTGCCGTTATGTCAGCACTCGTCGGAGTTTCTGACATTTTGTCACGCTCTGGATACGTCGACTCCAAGGACAAGTACTCATTCAAACTGACAATCATAACCAAGTTCCTCAACGAACTCATGGTTCAGTTGGCAATGCAAATACTGACCCCGAAGGTTATGTTGATTTTCGCAATCAACAACAGGTTCCTCGGTGAAGATAAGGTTGGAACAATGCGCTCCATAGAGGAATTCTTCAAGAATTTCTGGAACATAATCCGTGATTGTATCAAACGTATCACGAAAATGATTATGGACGCACTTCTTGATATGGTAATAGGACAAATAAAACCTATAATTGACCTTGCCATAAAGAAACTGCTCCTTGAAACGATTATGTATTACAGGATACTCCTGCAGCAGATACTTCTCGATTGCGCCGTAATTCCGTCTATAACGCTCAACTCACTGTTCAAATATGGCCCGTTGATGATAGACAACGTGAACTACGCGGATATAATACCAACAGAAACAACACCGAAACAATGACAATAGCCTCGATATGCGATAAACTCAGTGAACTGATAGTAAAAGTACGCCAGCCGATAACGCAGATACCGGCAATTCTTCTCGCGTGCAGCGCAATCAAGAGGCCCGGTCTTTCCCCAATGCTGATTGCGGCGAACATAATCCGCAGGCTCAACGAGGCGGGTGTCTATACGGGCCCGCTCAGGGATGGAAGCGCGAACAGGACCGAGGGAATGATTGTCCTTATCGTCGAGGAAATGGTGAAGGCAATCAAGGAAGACCTTTGGATACAGGGCGCAATACCGGCCGGCGCCGCGACAATGGTAGGAACGGCCGCAACGGCAGGCGGTCCCGCGCCCGTAACCGTGACTAATGCCACGCCGATAAAGGTGGTAGGAATCGGAGGATAGGAAATGAAACTTGACGCATACATAGGAAAAGCCATTGAGGTAAAGCAGGACGAGTACCATGGCGAGTTGATTAAGGTCCGTCTCGAGGACCTCGACACAAAGCGAACGGACGATCAAATTCCGTACGCATATCCGTTCATTCCCAAAATGCTGCATATCAAGCCGAAACTCGGTGAGGGCGTGATTGTGCTTATCGACCCGTCCGGCGTGAAGGGGACGCAGAGATACTACATAGGTCCTGTCATATCTCAGCCGCAAATGTTCCTGAAGGAACCAATGAACAGCGGCGTGAGGCTTCTTGCAAACGGAGGAAAGAACCCGAAGGCTTCAATCGACAACAAGGGTATCAGCAACGGGACAATGCCCGAGGACGACGACGTCGCCCTGCTCGGAAGAAAAAATTCCGACATAATACTTTCCGACGACGAAGTTAAAATTCGTGCAGGCGTAAGGAAACACGACCCGCTTGGTGACAAGGTCGAGTTCAACAGGAAGTCACCGGCATTCATTAAACTGAAATACCACGAAAGCCCGTTAAAATCCGAAGAACTTGAAAGCAAGTTGGGAGAACACCCGAATACGAAGAGTACGGCGACAATCTATGCTGACAAGATAAACCTTATAAGTCCGAGCGGAGACAACGTAGCCGAAATGGAAACGGGTGACAGCGCTGGAGACCTGATAAGCGATGAGAAGTTAGAGAAACTTGTGCAGAAGGCGCACAAGGTTCCCTATGGGGATGTGCTTTGCGATTTTATTTCCCTCTTCATGAAAATGTATATGATGCACTCCCATCCATCCAACGGCGCGCCGCCGCTCAACGCAGACCCCGAGTCGGTTGCATTCTATTCAAAATACGGAATCGACAAGGAATCGCTCGAAAATGAGTTGCTGAGCAAAGACATAAGGATAAACTAAAAACGGACCTTGCGGCCCGTTTTTTTATTTCCTGTATTCGTCACGGATATCAACCAACCTGAATCTCACGACATCTTTGAAAATCCTGATTTCGTTGTTCTCCTGTGCTTTAACGTCTATTCTGTAATTCTGCGGTACGAGTTCCGAGGTGTCGAGCAGGAAGTAGTTATCCTTGCCCATCTTGTTAATGCCATCCCAATCAATCACCGTTACCTCAGCGTCGCCGTCAAGTACATAGAGCCTGTACTGTGCACTGTCCGATAGTTCATACTCGTCGGACTCGTACTTTATCATGAAGTTCACGGTCACGTAACGCCTGTCCCCCTGATAGATTTTCTCGTCGTCGTTTATTCCGCTTATCACGGGCTCTACCTTCCCAAGTGAAGGCATTCCCTTGTATCCCGCGGGATGTACCACGAACTCGTCCTCAACATCGTCAAGTTCCTCTCCGTCGGCAACGATATTCGACCATGTGTCGTAAACAATTTGCTCATTCGGGAAATCTTTCTTCGGTAATTTCACCTCGGCATAATAAAGGCCCTCAGAAACCTTTTTTACGGGCCATTCTTGGCCGTTTACCTCGCAAGTGGGCAGTTGGTCCAATTTCTGTCCAAAGTCGTAATACAGCCTGTTTTTAGCCCCTGCAACGAACGTATACCTGTCGTCCGAAACCCTTCCTCCGTATCTCGTCTCGACGACGGGTCTGAAGAACGTGTTCGTGTTGTTGTTGAAGAAGCCGACATATTGGACTTCCCTTCTTGGAAGTTTCTCGAGGTACGGAGAGAACGCTATTCCGATTCCGTAGTTCTTCCTCTTCCCGTCAATGATATCGTTCACGAAGTTCGTGATATCGACGGCCATGTCTTCGTTCCCGTAGTCGAAATCCTGTTCTGCGATTACGACGCTTTCCTCACCGTTCTTAAACTTGTCGTACTGCTCGGCGAGTACTTTCGGCTCGAATATACCCTCTCCCGGATTCACGTTCGACTGAGAGAACGCGGAAGAGTCCTTACCCCACTGAACGCCACTCTTGGAATAATACCAGCTGGCGCCCTCGCGTGAGGCGGCGTTCTTGCCTATGAACCAAAAATCCAAGGAGTTGTCGAAACCGACGCCGGCGTCCCACTCCTTAGGAATCGCGAAAAATATAAGCCTGAATGAAGTTGCCCTGCTCATTTGGTTAAGGACATTCTGAGGCGGAACTTTCTCCCAGAACTTCCTAGGATCCAAGGAACTGCAGTTCGTCATCCTGAGCGTGTGTTTCAACAGGCCCCTGTCTGCGTAGGTTCCATTCTCTATCATTTCGCGTATCTTGGACTCGTCGAAATAGACCATTGAACGGGATACGCCGCGTCCGTAATGGAGGCCGCATATCGGGTTAAGGCCGAAATTGTCAGAGGAGCCCTCGACTATCGTGTTCGATTTTGTTATGAATGTCCTTGTTACCATATCTTAAAAGTATTCTGATGCACAGTGAAGGTATTCATCGTAGGTCAGCGGCCTTTCAGGTGTTCCGTTTTCCCTGCGTTCCCTGTCAAACGGGTTCTCGCCGACAAGCCCGCCGTCCTCGTCAAGTATAATGGGGTGTTTCTCAAACTCTTCCTTGAGGAACTGCCTCATATCCCTTCCATGACAGAATGCGAGTACCTCGTATTCATCCCTCGTAAGTTTCGGGGCCTTCCTGAGCCCCTGTTTCAACTCACGTATCGCTTGTTCGAACCTTACATCCCCGATAGCCTCATTCAGTTCGGGATAGGCCTCACCCCAATTGAAATTATTTGGCATAAGCTTTTGTTTTAACAAAAATTTTAGTTATATTTGTTGCACTATGTTCAACGTTGCGATAATCGGCGCCGACGGCGCAAAGGACTACCAAACCTTCAAGGACAAGTGCATCTATTACCTTTCGCGCAAAGCCAAGGAGGGAATCACCATATTCACTATCGAAGGGAACGATTTCATTGAAAGGTTCGCTTCGGAGTACCGTATCAACGTTAGGCAGATGATGCCCGACTGGTACTCGTATGGTAAGTCCGCGTTGGCCGAGCGTAACAAGGCGCTCGTCAAAGCCTGCTCCGCAATTATCTCCTTCGAAGATGGCAGGAAAAACACCAAGATGCTGAAGAAGATGGCGGAAGAAGCGGGCCTGCCGGTCCGCTCCGTAAAGTCAACTACTTGACCATTACGCAGACATCCTCATAAATCGGCATAATCAGGAGACCCTCCGGATAATGCACGCCGCTCTCATACAAATCCTTGCCGAAATCAATCTTGAACTGACCGTTGAATTTCCCCTTCCTCTTCGTATCGCGTTTGTTGAAACGGTACTCGATTATGTACTGAGGCGAGCAACCCGCCTCCTCGGAAAGCACGAGATTGCATGGCGCGTCCGATATTTTCAGCACGCCATCCTCGTCACGCATTGAAAACGTTACGTCCGCATTCTGTATTGCGTTGAAGAACTTGCCGGATTTCAGGAACTCATACTTTCCGTCGTTCACCAACTCCATTCTCAAATACGGGAGTTCAGAGTTTTGATTTATGTAAAAATATTGCATTTCAAGCCGTTATTTCTTATAAATACCTCTATTTTTTCGTTTTCGATATAGAGAAACCGTGCGATGTAATGCTGTCCCGCAGCGTGTTCGCAATGTTCTCTATCATTGGCTGGGCATCCTCCTTCACCTCCGAGAGTTTCCTAACGTTGTCCTTATCCTGCTTGAACAGGAATTGGAACGACATGAAACTCTTCTTACCAACACTTATGCCGTTCGTCGCCACTTGGAAGTCAAGGATGAACTTGTGATCAAAAATCGTCGTTCCCGTCAATGACTCCGATATCGAACGTCTTAGAGAGTGTTTGATCTCAGAAATGTCGCGTTGGTAATCATCGCTTGCCACGCTGGGCGCAATGAACGCCTTTCCCTCGACGTACACAACAATCGGATTGAGCTTGTTGGTCGTCCCTATTTTAAGTTTGAAACTATCGTGTTCAATCTTCTTTTCAGTATTCAATCTAACTCCACTCATATAAAAAGAGATTCTTGCTTAAAATATAAACAAGAATCTCTAAAAGTCAAGGGGGGGGTATAGCCTAGTCCTCCTGCGCCTTGTCGGCCTTCTCGGCACGCTCGAGTGAGTCGTCGTCCTTCTTCTCCGCGTCGAGTTCAGCCTTTATATCTGCCATTGCGGCTTTCCTTGCGGCGCCGCCTCCCTTCATTCTCTTAGGAAGCTGGTTCTTCTTGTCTTTCAAGAAACGGGACACTGCATCGTCATCATCGTCGTCGTCCACCCACTCCTTAATGGTGTCCTCATCATCTTCCCACTTGTTCGGGTACTTTTCTTTCTTGTTGCCCGGCTTGTGCATCTTCTTGCCGTTCGGTGCCTGCACGCTTTCAGTGAGAGCCTTCCTTACGGAGTTCTCAATGGTCTCGTACAATTCACGCTTTGAAACCTTGATTTTCATAACGTATGTGTTTTTATTCTGATAATGTTTGTTTCAATTCCGCGAGGTTCATAATGTCGTTGATAAAGTTGGCCTTGTCGTAGGCCTTCTCCTTCAACTGAGCCTCCATTACAGTAAGTTTCGATACCTCACCGGTATCATCACTTTCATCAATCTTCTCCCTCATGGCGTCGAGGCACTCGCTCTTGAACTCCTCGAAGAGTTTGTCCTCGCCGATTCGCGCGAGACGGTTTTCCGTGACCCTAACCATAGCGTCACGCTGCCACTCGTTAAGCGATTTCAGTGCATCGTTGAGACCGCCGATAAGTTCCGTGCTCGTCTTCACCTCGTCTATCTCCTCGTTGACGGGTTTCCTGTTCTTCTCCACGAATTCCTTTACGATAGCCCTGTTGGAAACATATTCCGAAAGATTCTTAAATCCTTTCTTGTTAGTAATGATATATTCCTCAGCCTTACCAAGAGTCTCATTCTCAGTGACTAACTTGAGGATTTCCTCATTCTTAATTTCAGCCAAATCTGCCATTTCTTTGAGAATTTGGCTGAGTTTCTCACGACCTTTCGCGTAGTTTTCCTTGTTTACGGAAGACAGGGAAATAGCCTCATTGAGGTAAGTCTCAGCATCGTTTGTTGTAGGATTCATGAGCGTGTTCCTGAACTGATACGCCTTTTTGAGGTCCGCGTTCTCATTGATAGCCTTCACGTACCTCGCTATGAGTTTCTTGCCGCGGCCGTTTGCGAACAACTTGTCGGAAATACCCTCGAACAGGTTGGCGATACTGTCTATGCTGCGGACACCGAGCCCCTTCAAGAGGTTCTCCCTCTCGGACTCATATATCTTCCTCTCAAGCGTTTCGTTCATTACGCTTTGGAACTTTCTTATTGTGTCAGGATTGTTGAAATCCAGCTTTTTCATACCCCTATATTTTAACTATAAATACTCTTTATTCCTCCAAAGCCGCAATAGCCTCTTCCAATTCTTTGGATTTTTTGTCCTTGTACTCGGATTTCATTCCGTCAAGCATTTTTTCTACTGACTCGTTAATCCTGAGGGCCTTGCTTATGATAGGAATACTTTCGAATTTGTTCGAATCGTTTTTCTTCAGTTCGTTCACGTATCCATCGAGATTTTCCCAAGGATTTCTCTTCGATACGGACTCGTTGAGAGGACCGGGAGCACCCGCGTCCATTCCTTCAAGGTTTTCTCCGCCTTCCGCTCCGCCGAGGTCTCCCTCAACGTCACCGCCGGGTTCTCCGAGGTCTCCGAGACCATCGTCAAAGTCTCCACCACCCATCATCGGAGCGCCACCACCGCCGCCTAAGCCGCCGCCTTCCTCACCGGGCAGACCGGGAGAATACTTGGCACCGGGCTCACCGTAAAGGCGGTCCATTTTGTCGAACATGTGGGTCTGCTTGATAATCTCGTAAGTCTTCTGCAGTTCAATCGAAAGAGCGGCCTCAACCCTTAGTTCGTCGAGCAGGTTCGCGATTTCCGTGTCGGTCTTACCCATTATCTCGCGCTGAACCTCGTGCCAAGACATAAGCGGAATTCCGCCACCCTGTTCAGCCAATGCTGACGAAGCCGCAGCAAGCCTCTTCGTGAGGTTGTCCAACTCCATCATCTCTATCTGGTTCGAAGGGTTGTTGAGTGTGAGCGTGAAGTTCGTTAGGTCGTCCTCGTATCCGAGAAGGAAGAGGTGGATAATGGCAATCTTGTTAAGTTCCATTAGGAACGACTGCTGTACCCTGTTGACCGTACGGTTGAACCTGATATCGAGTAGTGATAAATTCTGTCCCTTTCCTTGTGGCTCCTGGAAATTCAGGAAGGATTTAGGGATTCTCAGACCCGCAAGAATCTTATTCTCCTCGTACTGTATATCCTCCATTGAAGTTGCGTTCTGAGCACTTTGGAGGGTTTCGATTGAGGAAGGATCCTGTTGGTTTCTTACGGGGATTACATAGTCGGCGCTAACGTCAAGGAAATTCTTGCGGAGGTCAATCTGTCCGGTCTGAGGGTCGATAATCGGCGCCCTCTTGACGGTATTCATGAACTCCTGTACGTATGCGGGAACGTCCGCGTCGTCGATAAGTCCGACGTTCACCTTGAATATTCTCCTCTCGATACTTCTTTCGAGGCGATAAAGGAGCATTCCGTCCTCCATCATTGAGAGCATTCTCCAATGACGGCGTACCTTGTTAAGCCAGCTACATCCGTATGGAAGATAAATTGAATCGGTGATAAGTCTGAAGTGCGCCACGTTCCAAGCCTTGAAAGGCATTGTCTCGTTGTGGCCGTCCCAAATGAACGAAACCTCGTCGGGTTTCATGTTTGTAAACGTGGGGTTGAATCCAGCACCACCGCCGAACGCACTCTCCAAACCGTTCTCGAGTCTCCTCATTTCGTGCACCGGAAGTTCCTTCCAACCGAGCACGCCGTTCTTCATATCAAGATTGAGGAACATGAACTCGTTTCCGTACTTGCACATTTCGTGCACGACGGTTGTGGACCATACGTTGAAGTCAAGCCTGTTATAGAAAAGGTCCTCGAGGACCGACTTGATTCTTTCTGATTTTGAATAGATGTTGAGGATTTTTCCGTCCTTGTTCATCGTAGTGGCTTCTTCCGCCACAATTTCAAGCGCGGCGCCGATTTCAGGCATTCCCTGCGCCATAAGGTCGGCGTCCCTGTACATAATCCTGACCTGAGTCGAGCCGATTGTCTGCTCCATGGAAGTCTCGTAACCCGTTTTCTTCCACATGTAACTCTGCAGGCGCTGCTGTTTCAGTTCCGCCAACTTTTGATCACGTTCCTCCTTGCTGTTCGTGGTGAACAACACTCGGGACTTGTCGGTCATATCATAAGAAACGCTTTTCGGCTGAATCTGCCGGCTTCCGTTCCCAAATCCAATGAGAACGTCAGTCAATCGTTGAAAAGTCGTTTTTTTCTCTGCCATAGGTGATTACTCTTACTACATTAAACTTAAAGCAAAATGCCGTATAGTCAATAAACGACTATACAGTATACATTTTAAGAGGCTTCGCCGCCAATATTTTCGCCATACTGTCCATCATGTCAGCCTGTAGTTTCATTTGCTCCCAAGGCGACATTCTTTCAAGGCGTTTGTTGAGCATTTCAATCGTGTCGGCGTATTCCTTCTCTCCCTGCTGCGCGAGCATTGAGTAGTCGAGGTTGGCCTCCGCGTCCATAATGCTTATCTTTCCGCTGAACTTTCCACGTATGAGCGCAAGCGTCTGTTTTGCCTTCGCCAACAGGAGTTTCCTGATAATGGTCTTCGTCGGGGCGTTCAGGAAAGCGTAGTCTATCTTGTCGAGGGGGACTTGGTCCGGTGTGAGGATTACGTTCGGGTTTTGTCTCCTGCACTCGTCAGCGTCGCCCGCTGAAACGTCGTAATATGTGTACCAAACCTCGCAACCGACAAGGCTGAGGCTTCCGTTCATCGTGAACGTGTTTCCGAACGTGAGTTTCGAGCCTGGTGTTGAATAGAGGTGCACGATATGCGTTCCCTCAGGTCCTGCGGTGACTTTATAGGTAAGGTCTCCGCGAAGGAGCCTGTTCTTGTAAGCAAGGTCAGTTGCCATGTACGCAATGTCTGCGCTCTGTGCGATATAGAAGCCGCCTATCGGGCCGTATGAGCCACCTCCGGCCTGTCCGTAACCTCCGGCAAAGCCGAGAGTGTCAAGGCCGCCGTACGTGGCGTAAAGGGCCGCCTGCGAGGTCGAAGGGTTGCACCACATAACGGCGTTGATTTCCCTTCCGGCCGGAATGAGGTAATTCTGCTTGCCCTCCTCGATTTTGAAGAAGTCCTTCTTGAGTTCCCAAGGTCCGCGCTGCTGCAGGCCCGCCTCTTTCGAGAACCAATAACTGAAATCCTTTGACATATCGAGTGTCCTGACTGACAGCGCGTATGCCATGTCGATATTCGTCACGTTCTTGCCGTACAACGTGGCCCACTGATTCTCAATGAGCCAGTTCTGAACCCTCTCGGCATAATCCTCAATGGAAAGGTCGAGAAGGTCGCACAATTGTTGGTCGGTAAGTTCAACCTCAACCAAAGGGGCGCCGAGCGCGCTCCTTATCTTGAGGAACAGTGATTGGACTTCTTCTGTTAACTTTGTCATATTAAATGTGCTCTTTCAATTCATTAAACGGGAACCAATCGTTCTCCTGCGGGTCCCAGAATGCCGGAATCTGAGCGCCTTCGTGGTTGTATATTCCGTAGAACATGTGACCGCCGACAGTGAATTGGAACTCGCCCTCCGTGCTTATCGCAGGTTTCTCATCAAAATCAATCGGAGAAACTTTCTTTCCCGTGTGGTTGTTCAGGATGTTGAATTTGCCATTGAACGTTTCAACGACCGTCACCGAAAATTTCTTTCCTCCGCAATTCACAAGAACCGGCGTTGCGGAGTTCATTCCCTTGAACCTATGCCCGTATTTCTGTGCCGCGTCAGGATCCCTGAACGACCTTTCTTTCGCAAGGTCAAAATCGAATTTGTCGTCCCTCCATGATTTTCCGTAGTCGGTACTGTAAGCGATAGGAATCACGTCGGAGAAATTATAGCAAACGAAGCAATAGCCGTCGCCATGACCGTGGTAAACGCCACCGCGGATTCCGTGCTGACGGAAGAAGTTCGTCCACTTCTTGAAACCGGCCTGATTCACGAACATGTTGAAAAGGACGTGGTTCGTCCTTGACATAGAATCGTTCTTCGGGTTATAAAGTTCCCTTCCCGAGAACTGCCTGCAGTAATCCTTCAATTCCTTCCTTGCGGCAGGGTCCTTGACTATGTAGTCGATTTGGTCCTGTATTTGCCATTTATCCTTATAGATATATTTCGCGAGCGTCTCATCAAAGATAAGGAACCCATAGAAACTTCCCATAAGGACGCATTTGATAATAACGCCACCGTATTTCTTGTTGTCGGATTTACTCGGGTCCGTTTTCCTTGCAAGGTTGTTTGCCGCATTGTCGAGGTCCGGCGTACCATACTGTCCGTCTCCGTAAGTAAGTGCGCCGCCATTGTGCATATAGTCGTTGTTGTTCGTGAACTGACGGCTGAACCCGTTCTTGAAGATAGCGTCAACATCGGAAGCGTGGGCGCATACATAAACGATACGTTTCTTTCCGTTGAGGAAATCCTCCTTCGTGAGGTCGGTAATCTCCTCGTTGATACTCTCGTTCGCCTGCATTTGTTCGTAGCGTCGCTCCTTGACCGCGTCCTCCAAATCCTTGAACTCGCACCAATCGTTTTCGACGGGGTTCCAGAATGCTGGAATCTTCGCGACCTCATGGCAAACCGTTCCGTACCAAGAAAGCCCCTGATAGTTGAACATAAACTGCCCGCTGTCCGTCTCGGGGGCAGTCGGTTTATCCGACAGGTAAATATTTTTTGGTATGATATATTTCGGACGGGGGTTCTCTATATTGTCCTCATCAATCTTGATAATGTTGTATCCGCCTGTCTTATTCGACTTGATAACACAGTACAGGTTGTTGTCAACCGCGACACGGACGACGGCCGCGCGGCTGTACTCTGCGTTGATGAGGTCGAGCTGCGCGATAGGGTCGAAATTCTGTGCTACCTGTTTCTTGTTCTCGTCGGTATAAACGTCCCTGAACTGAATGTTGTTTTCGTTCGTGTATCCGTGAACCTTTGCCGTGGCATACGGAATTACGTCGCTGAACACGAAAGGAAGAACCACCGAATAGGAAGTTCCCCATCCCCAAGGATATACCATTCCGCGAATGTTATAACCACGACGCCTCATTTCCTGTTGGGCGAAACCCATTGAGGAGGCGGACATTCTGCCGTATTTTGCCGCAAAAGCCGAGTCGCCCGTTATCTTGAGGAGTTGGTCCTGAACGGAAAGTTTGGAACCGTATGTCTCCACGAGAAGTCTGTCAATCTCGGGCGTTCCTCCGAAGAATACAAAGTTCTTGAACCCGCCGAGAAGTTTCATTTCGAGAATGACATCTCCGTAACTGTACGAGTCGTGTTGGGCGAGGCGTATTGCGGAGCCAAGAGTTATATGCGCGTACACACCTTCTCCGTACGCGATGTTTGTACCCTCCTCTCCGCCGGCCATTTGCCTAATTATTCCGTTCTTTACGAAACTGTCGACAAATCCCTGTTTGATAACTTTGTATATGGACTTATAGCCCGACATTGTTCTCTTGTCGGGCAGTTTCCTGAGTTCGTCAATGGCCTCGTTGAGAAAGGCTTTCTTGGTCGTTATTTTTTTCCATTCGCTCATAGGAGTTCCATCTTGTCAAGTAAGTTGTAGAATGATTCCATAACCTGTTCCTGAGTAGGAGTCGTGTCGATATCCATGTATTCATCCTCCTCTTCCATTGCCTGCATACCGTATCCGAGACCCATATACTGAGCGAATTCGTTGAACGACATAGGCTGAGGGAGATTAGGCTGCTGTCCCATGCTCATATCGGCCTCCTCGACAGCCGCCTTTGCGGGGGTAGAAACCTTTAGGCCCGCCTTACGCATCTTCTGGTGGGACTTGAGGAGTTCACGGTTGATAGTGAGGATGAACTTCTTGTAGTCCATGAAGAACTCGTTGACAACCGTACGGAGAGCGGTCTCCTGTTTCCTGTTCGCCATAACCTGTTTGAGGAACGCGGCTCCCTTGTTGGAAGCGAAGCCGTATGTAGCGGCGATAGCGGAAGCGAAGCCGTGGCAGAATGCCTGCACGTATTCGGGCTTAATCTTACCGAATTTCGGCGCGAGGATTATCTCGGCGTACTTGTAGCAGGCGTGCACGATATCGTCACCCACGTTACCGACGGAGTTAACAGATACACCCGCCTGAGAACAAAGGGCGAATATGATGGTCTTGATTTCGTAAACCTCATCTTCTGTTTTGGTGACTAACTGTCCCGGGTTGTACTGTTTTCCTGCGTCTGCGGCGAGTTGTGCGTCCGCAGCCTGTGCTGCCGCGTTCGGAATACCTTGAAGGTTATCCTCAAATCCTATTTCCGTTGCAAATACATCAGGCATACCCTGTTTCAACTGCGTGTTGGAAACGTCGTATACCTTGACTGCGATAAAGTCCGTTGAGTTAGGGTTAAGCAGGTTGTATTGGGCCTGAACAGCGAAAACCTGCTGTTGTGAAAGCTGCTTTTTGCGCTTCTTCGATTTGAAATCGTCGTAGTCGGCATAGCCGCAAAGTTGTGCGGCTTTGTTGAAAGCGACAAGGTCGCTCGGCTTCTTGGTCTTCGGCTTGAAGATAAGGGCGAACTGGCTCTTATCGACAACGTCCCTGTTGAATATATTATTCCAAGTCCACTCCTGTGTAACGAACGTGGCGTTCGGGAGTTGTGAGTAAACTTCCATCTTGTTACCTGTCGAAAGTTGGTGCCCCGCATTGGAAGCCTTGATTGAAGGCGACTGCACGTTGTACACGGTTCCCGCAATCTTTGAGAGTTTCTTCATCGTCGCAGGGTCCTCCATTTTGTTAAGGAGGTCCATCCAAGTGTCAACGCAACGCTCCTTGGCCTTCTCCATATCGGCTTTGCTCGGGGCGCTCGCTATTTGATCAATGATATACTGGCCAAGGTTCTGCATTTTCTGAACGTCGTAGGTTCCCGACTTGACGCCCATTTTGAGGGTCTTTCCGCTCTTGTCTGCGATAGACTGTACGATATCCGGTACAATCTGTTCGAACTCTCCCTCCTTGCCGGGATTTACGTGAAGTTCGAGAATTGAAGGGACGTTGCTTCCGTTCGCGGTCTTGTCGCCATCGTTGGCCACCCTTCTCGTGAGGAAAATCTGTCCGTACTTCTTCTGCCACTCATTCATAAGAATGCTGTGGTGGGAGTCATATATGTAGCCAAGACCGACCACGAGGTGTTCTCCCGCGTTTGCTTGGTCCTGCTCGTAATACACGTATTCAACGCTTGGGCAGAATCCGTTTGTTCCCTGTTTCTGTACCGGCTTCTTCATTCCGCCGCCCAGTCCTACGGGGGCCGAGCCGCCAAGTCCGGCAGGGGCGCCGCCACCAAGGCCCTCCGCCACGGATTCCATTATAATGTTTTTGAATTCTTCGTAAGATACTTGTCTCATAATGCTTACAGTTAGTCTTATATAAATAGTTTTTCGTGGTTAAAACACCCTCAACTGCCGTCAAATAACGACCCAAATAAACTTTTTCTATAAAAATAGCCCAATCAGGGTACTTAATCAATATTTATAGTACTACAATGGTTTGTTAATGATTGACTTAAACGAAATATCACAGGAATATGTGAAATGTGTGTCAGATAAGTCTCGTATCTATATGATTGAGCATTACCTGAAAACATTCGATATGCAGAAAGGTAAGGACGTGCCATTCAAATTGTTCCCTAGACAAAAGGACCTCATACAGGCTTTTAGGGACTATAAGCGAAACATTACCTTGAAGCCACGTCAGGCTGGTATCACTACGACCGCCGCGGCTTTCATAACGTGCGAGATTGTCCTTGCGGACCCCGAATCACCCGAGACGGTACTCATTGTTGGTAGGGACTTGAAACTTTCGCAGAACCTCCTTGACAAGATAGAGAAATTCCTCAGACAGATACCGAGATGGTTCTGGGGTGAGGAGTATTTCTCACCGGATCCAAAGAGCCAAAAGAACAAGAAGGACATCTTCGTCACCCACAACAAGCAAATGCTCGAACTATTCAACGGGTGCAAGGTTTACGCGGTTTCCTCGGGCCCTAACGCGGCTCGTGGTATTTCCTCTGTATCTTGGCTTATCTTCGACGAGGCGGCCTTTATTGAGAACGGCCTCGACGTTTACGCTCAGGCTATCGCTACGACCTCCACGGGTGGTAAGACGATAATGATTTCAACCCCGTACGGTAAGGACCTCCTCTACTACGGAATCTACAACAATGCGCTCCTTGGAAAGAACGACTTCCACATAACGGAACTCCGTTGGTATCAGGACCCGAGATACAACAAGCACTTGAAGTGGACGCTGAAAGACGAGGACACCCACGCAGTCAAGGACGAGATAATCGAGACTACGCTTGACGACGAAGGAAACATAGCGTACACGCCCGAAAGGTGGCACGAACTCGAGAAGAAGGGTTACAAGCCATGGTCACCGTGGTACGATTCAATGTGCAACGCGTTCAACAACGATTCGGTTAAAATCGCTCAGGAGTTAGACGTTTCGTTCGTCGGATCCTCGAACAACGTAATCGACCCTCAGTACATTGACATGCAGAAGACGATGAACGTGAAGGACCCCGACCCTGAGTTAAGGGACAGGGACCTCGAAGAGGTTTGGATTTGGAAAATGCCGATTGAAGGACACAGGTACCTTATGGCGATAGACAACTCCCGAGGCGACGCGGACGACTCGACGGCCCTTGAAATCATTGACCTTGACGGAATTGACGACGACGGAATGCCTTGTATCGAACAGGTAATGGAATACAGCGGGAAACTTTACGGCGACACTATCGGCGAACTTGCGAACGTGTACGGAAGAATGTACAACGACGCTTTCTGCGTGGTAGAGTCAATCGGTGGATATGGCGACGCTACGCTGCTTACCCTTATGAACCTGAAATATCCGAACCTGTACTACGACGACGTGGACCTCAAGACCTACACCGCGCAGAACAGGACGACGGCTTTCACTCCGAAGGACGGGAAACTTCCGGGATTCCACACGTCCTCGACGCGTTTCCAAATGCTATCCAACTTCTCCAACCTCGTAAAAACCAATCAGTTCAAGATTCGTTCTACAAGGGTAATCGCCGAGTTGGAGACTTGGATTTGGAAGAACGGCCGTCAGGACCACATGGACGGTTTCCACGATGATACAATCACATGCCTGTCAATGGGCCTCTTCGTAATGCAGTTCTCGATGAACAAGCAAATGGAAGCCAAATCAAAGGACAAGGCCATATTGGAAGCAATGATATCGGCGAACAGCCGCGTGGTTTACGGTTCACGTGGCAGCGAAATGCAGCAAAAGAAGGGTTATATGCCTATTTATGAACATAGGGAAAGCCTGTCTCAGGACAAGGCCGCCCAATACAAGGCATATATGTGGTTAGTGAAATAATTATTCAAAAATATAAAGATTATGGGTTGCGGTTGCGGTGCAAAAGCAGTTAAGAAAGAAGGTTCAGCAAAACAGGTTACAAGGGCAGGTGCGGGACATCCCGTGTCACAGAAGGTCGTAATCACGGCCAAGAAACCTGTAACGAGAAGGGTTATCAAAAGACCCGCAAGATAAGAAAAAGGCGCCCGTCAGGACGCCTTCTTCATTTACATATACCACCCAATCTCATACCTTTCAGACGTGTTCCACTCTTCTCCGTTCTCACGGATGAATTTGTGGGTTCCAACTCCTTCGACTTGAATACTCGAGTCCGTAGCCGGAGTCCATTCCCCGAATTTAGCGGAAGTGTTGAGGCTGTCTGCATGGAAATACACTCCCCAAATGTCAGTTAGCCCGTTCTTGTTGATATAGTCGATACAAGTCTGCACGAGGATTTCCTGCAGTTCCTTGATGTGGTCTATTTTCGTCTTCTCCTCAGGCTTTTCAAGTCCCAAGTCCTCCTTGATGGGGGAATAGTCTTTCATCAGTTCTTCGAAGAATTTTTTTGCTTCATTCTTCCTCATACGCTTCACTTTCTTCGCGGTGCCCTCTTTAGCCCACTTCTCGTGGAGGCGCTGCGTACGGATATTGTACCACTCGCTCAATTGCGGTGTCGAACGGAGCGCTATTCTCGAGTGGCAGTAAGGGCACTCGACGTAGAACACACCCTCTTTCTTGTAAACATCGTCAGCGGTTATCTCGAAAAAAGTTTCGCAATCGTTGCAGTATATTTTCTTGCTTTCTTCCATAATGTTCATATTACTGAACAAAGATACGCATTTTTGATCAATAATGCAAACAAAAAAAGGAGTCTCACTCGGAGACTCCCTTTCTTTTTATGCTGAGATTCGATTAGCGAAGCTCGTTGATGTTCCAAGTCTGAAGACCTGCGCAGACGATAGCACCGTAGTAGCGGTTGTTGACCATCTTCTTTGCATACCTCGTGATGATACCCTTTACAGGGGCGAAGTTTGCAGTGTTGTAGAGGGTCGGGGTCAACTGCATAGGCACGTAAGGTGCGTAGATGTAACCCGTGTCAAGAAGGCTGTCGCCCTTGTGACCGATGATACAAGACTCAGCAGGAGAATAAGGGTCTACGTAGACCTGGTAGCGGCCCTGGAGGGAACCTACCTTCTCGATACCCATTGAGTAGGAAGTAGCCTCAGCGTTGGCGTCGGTTACGTGGAAGTACTCAAGGTCGTTCAGCATAGCGGAAATCTCGGTAGAAACGACAACGAAGTTGGCGCCGCCACGGAGAGTAGCCTTGTGAATCTGAGCGGAAATCTGGTTGATCTTCGTCATGAAGGTCTGGTTCCAGTCCTTCTGAGTGTAGTTGGTTGAGAAACCAGCCTGACGCTTCCAACCGTTGTAGTCCCACTTCAACTGCCAAGGACCGCCCTTACGGAGGTCACGGAGGATCTCACGGTCGATTTCAGCAGCAATCTGCTCGGAGAGGATAGCGGTAAGCTCAGCCTCAGCGTCGATGTTGTGGAATGCTGCAACGTCCTGAGCGAGTTCAGGGCTCCAAGTTGCACGGAGTTTACGCTCCTCAACAGAAACGGTAACGTCAGAGAGTTTGAAGGAAACCTCAGCGATTTCAGTCTCGAGTTCGAGAGAATCGTACTGAGCCCAAGCAACCTCGAAGAGGTCAGCGATCTGGTCGATAGTGAAAGCCTCAGGATTTACACCAACCCAACCGTCGATGGTCTGGTCGCGCTTGATAGTAGGCTTTGTGAAGTCGAGTTCGAGATAAATCTTACCCTCGGCGTCGCAGATGTCGCCGTACTCAACGATACCCTTACCGTAGCGCTGTGTTACAACGCGGAAGTGAACGGGCTCGAATGCCTTGAAGCAAGAGTACTCAGTCTCAGCGGAGTCGCCGATAGCTTCCTTGGTGACAACCTTGAGGGAAGCGAGGAAAGCCTCGGAATCCATTTCGTTTCCGTCAGGACCCGTAAGTCTGCCAGCGCGGAATGCTGAGAAACCGCCAACAGCAACGATAACGTTGCGGACAGAGTTGTCAAGGCCACAGATAGGAAGCTTCTCGAGAGGTTTGTAGTCGCCGGTCATGCTGATGCGGACGGGCTCTACGGAACCGGTCTTAATGGTTACCCTACCCTTGGAATTGTCGAAGAGGAAGTCGTTGTAGAAGAGGTCATAGAGGGACTTCTTCATGAACTTAACAACCTCAGGAGTGTTGCCGGACTCGTCTACGTTGACAACCTCGTCAGGGAGGTAGTAGCGCTGACGGATTTCGCCGTTCTTGTTGCGCTCAACGCGGTCATAGCCCATAAGGCCATAGTGTGAACCGGTAACGCCGTCGATGGTATCACCACTTTCAGGAGCCTCCCACTTGCGCTCGGAGGTAACAGGAAGGATGAAGAAGAGTTTACCGATAGGGAGGTTCATAGCCTGTACGGAAACGATGTCGTTTGCGAGGAGGCGAGAGAACACCCTACGTACGAGAGGGAACACTACGGTCTCGAAAGAACCGCTGTTCGTTGCGTCAGTGGATTCGTTGAGGATAGTGTTGGCCTCGTTCTCGAAAAGAATGGCCATATTGGTCTTCATGTATCCATCAAATCCCTTTGTGAAACCGATTTTCTCCCAACGCTCTTGGATAGCCTTGCGAGCCTCGGCCTGCTTCGAGCTGGCGATATTGCCAACCTGGCTGCTCTGCAAAAAGTTTGAAATTGCCATAATTATTTTCTGTTTTGTTTAATATTCTTTATTACTTGTTTCTTTTGTAGAGATTGTCCATTCTCTCCATGAGGCTCAGCGAAGCGTTGCCACCGTTGGAGTAGATAGTAGTCTCGTTAAGCGATTTGTCGGAAACAGTGAACTGCTTCTCGACGATAGGGGTCGAAGCCTTCTTCGATTCGCTCAACTCGGTCTTGATAGTCGTGTAGAGTTCAGCACCCTCCTTGATAGTCTTGACATTGTTGAAACGGGCGAGGATAGATTTCTTCTCATCCCTTGTTGTGGTCTCATTGACGAGTATGTCAACGAGTTTGCCGAGATTGACGTTAAGTACAGCGGCCTCTTTGAGGCTTTCCTTAATCTGGTTGATCGCGGCCTTGTATTGTTTATTTTCGGCCTGAATAGCTTTGGCTTTCTCGACGATTTTCCTTACAGACTCGTTCATGTTCTTAACCTCACCGTCCGCAGAGTCAACTTTCCTTACATCGTATGCAGGAGCGTTGGGTCTGTGCTGACCGATTTGGCCTTTCTTCATGTGGCGTGCGTCGGTAGGAGCAATGGTACCGCCGTTCTCGTCGATAACCGCCTCTTCCTGAGGTGCGCAACCTGCGCCACCGCACTCTTCCACATTCTCCTCATTGACCTGCTTGTCGAAAGGCTGAGGGTCACCCTTACCTGCCCAAGGTTTCTCGGAACCCTTAGGTGCGCCTTCGTCCCAGTCGTTAGTGGTCTTTGAGTCTGCAGGCTCGCTCATGTTAGGCTTCTTGTCGAACACGTCTTTCTGATAGGAATCAGTGTAACCAAGATCCTCCTCATTGAGTTCGTCGTCGTCCTCGTCGTCACCAAGGTCGATTTCGATTTCATCGTCGTCGTCAGCGGGCTCACCTTCGGGCTCGTCGGCAGGCTCCTCTGCGGGCTCCTCGCCTCCGAAATCCTCAGCACCCTCTTCGTCTCCGAATGAAGATTCTCCACCTTCCTCAGATTCTGCACCAGCCTCGGCTTCAGGATTAAGTTCGATCACAAGTTCAGCGCCGGTCTCTTCATCCTTGACCTCATACGTGCCGTCATCAGTCTTCTTGACAAAAATCTGGTCGTCGTCGCCAAGTTTGTTGTAAACCTTCAAGAGTTCATCTCCATTCACGCCTGTGAAATCATAATCGTTGTCTCCGACTTTGTACTGCTCGAAATCTGACCATTCATCGTCCGGCTCGTCAGCGATTCCTTCCTCGCCACCTTCCTCGCCGCCCTCTTCAGGGGTCTCGTCAGATACTTCGGGTGCAGCAGCATCCACGGTATCAACGTCTTCTACATCATAACTGCCATCCTCGACCTCTTCGGGTTCCTCGTCGTCAACTTCCTCATTGATAAACTTTGAGACAGCCTCGTTTACGAGTGACCTGAGGGTCTTCTCTGTTCCTTCCTGCAACGCCTTCGTTATCTTCTCAGCGTCGAGAACAGATTTTTCAGCCGTATTATTTTTCTTCATATTCTTAAATCAATTAAAAGCGCTTATTTTTAAGATAAATATAAACAAGAAACGAAAAGTGATATTATTTAGCCTTCAAACAGCGTAATATCAGTTGTTTTTGGGTCTAAGTTAACAGCCACTTTTCGAACTTGTCATATTTCGACTCATTTATACTATTACCTTTTTTCTTCTCAGTCTCAACAAACGGGGCTATGTCCTTATCGGTAAGCCCGATATATGCGGCCGGTGTACTTGGTTGTGCAACCACATCCCAACACACAATCTCATAGTCATCATCAACTACAAGTTGGCCGAACTGTTTGATTACGTTTCCGAGACCCCTTGAGGAGACACCGAGGCGCAATCCGGAAATAAGCCATTGGGCTACCATGTCGGCGGACGTCGATACGATTCCAAGGTTACGGAAACCTTCCGTCAAGGGAAGTTCCATTTTACCGACGAGAGTGTGGTTCTCCCAATGCAACTCGACGATATTCATCGCAATATTAAGCACATTGATATTCGAACCCTCCGGGTGGTTGGCCTCGCCGTATGCACGGCGGTCCTCAACGTTGACAAGATATTTCTCCACAGCATTCTTGAGCGTCCCTTCGGGATAGACCCTTCCGTTGGCGTTCTCAATTCCGAATTTCTGGAAAACGGCGCTGACAATGAACGGGTTGGGCAGTTCTTTCGGTGACAATCTCTTGCCATCCCCGATACCGAACGACTCGACAATATTCTTGTTCTGCGGCATATCGAGGGACATATACCCGTCGTTCTCGACGAGCAGCCCCCTGCCTATCTGTCCTTTCTTTATTTCTACAATCTCATGTCTTGCCATAGCAAAATAACCGCCCCAATAGCGGTTGTCTTCAATAAATACCTGATATGCACCTAAAAAACAGCAAAAGGACGCGTCCTACGTCCTTAAAAATGCTGACAGTTTTTCTGACACTGCTTTTTTCTTCGCAATCGGGTTTGATTTTATGGTTTCCTTGTACGCTTTCCTCTCCTGAATCTTCTTGGCGAGGTTTTTTGCCGCCGATTCCCGCTTGATTCTCAGGTCGTCACGAATGGTGTCGGCTTCCGTTATCCGCTCCGTTTTTTTCTTGCCGTGGTATGCGTCCCATTTGAAATACTTGCTTTGGCAAGTATCCTTGTCAAGCATGTTCACCTTGACGTCGTCCCTGTGCTTCCACCTGACATAGTCGAAGGAAAGTTGATCACGTTTCGAACCGCGTCTCACCTCAGAAGCCCAATCCTCCATGAAAGCCCTGCACTTCTCATCGTTGTGTTTCCTGATTACGATATTTGATTGAACGAGTCCGTAGTTGGCCGGGAACCCCTCCTTCTTGTAACGGAGCATCTGCGGCCACGTGTTCGCCTTCTTGTCTTTCTTTATCGCGATGACGGACTCCTCTTCCTTATATATACATGTGCGCTTTGGGTGCTTCGGTATTGATATCACGCTGTCACCGCACTTGTCCTTTACGAACTCGTTAAGTTCCCCAATGAGTTTCACGCTGCCGTCCACCCATATAGAAAGGTCATATTCCGGAAGGTATCTATGCGGGCATATCTTCACGCAGCGCTGTTGTTTCACGACCGTAAGCCCCGACAGTTCCGAAGGAATCGGACGGAATTCCCAAACGTCGCTCTTCATATCCTTCGAATCCGTGAAACATACGTAATCGAATCCATCCGATATGACGACGGGGTCAGCGAGCGGCTCATAATTTCCCGTTATGCAGGTGTAAACTACTTTCTTGTTTCTCATCTTTTCCAATTCCTCCCCTGTGGCCCAAAGTTTCGCGTATTTCCTGACCCATTGCTGAGGGCTGAACGGTATCGAGTAACTGAGCCTTTTCTCCTTCACCCAACTTCCGCCGCTGTAATGCACGACGTACGGGTCTATCTTTATTTTTTTCGACGGAAGGTTCTCGCAGTCATAGTAGAACGAACTGCCCGTGTCATACTTTTCCGCGTCCTTCACCTTCACCTCATTCTTCAGTCCGTGTATCCTGTTGTCGTCGAAGTAATGTATTCCATGCTTCTTGCAGGCGTTCGAGTTTATGAAGCAGATGTAAGGGAGGAGTCTGTACCTGTTCCACCATCTCTGCATTACAACTTCACCCACGTAAGCGTATTGCGGAAGAAACAGGTCCGATATATCCCTCTTGACGAGGACGTCGCTGTCTACTAATATGAAATTCCCGTCAATAAGTGACATACATAAATCAACAGAAAGGCAGTGCTTTGCGCTACCCCACTTGTTGAGCCTTCCGCCTGACTCGAACCTGTGCGGATATTTCTCGAGCCACTTGTCGAAATTGAAATATTGGCCCTTCGTGTTGTCGAATATGGTAACGTTGTCGAACTTTGCAGTGAAAGGATATTTGTCACTGTTGTCAAAAATGTAGATACTGCAGTTCGGCGTGTGTTTGTTTATGCTTTTCACGAGGCACTCCGTAAGAAGCGGGGTGTTGAAGTGAACTATGAGTACGTTAATCTTCCCTTCCATCCGCGCAACCCTCCATAAGTTCTTCCTCCGTGAAATATGAATCCGCTATCATATTCTCTTTCCTCTTGGTCGCGAGGTCAGTTTCAAAATTTCCGTATTCCTTGTCGTATTTCGCCTGTGAATAGATTGAATCGAGCCACTCCCTCCATCTCTTCGTGCCGGCCGTCATTTCGTTTATGAGTTTCATGAACTCTTCCGCTCCCATGCACGCGAGATCCATTATAAGGTACGGCACTGTTTCCGCGTCAACGGACGTACCGCCACTGATAGGGTCCCAGAAAGCCTGACCGAGCCTCATAATCCAAGGCTCGTTCTCCAACGCGTCGCTGACATTGATAATCCTTCTCGCGCCCTCCTCGCTGTCGGGGAGACCGTTGGTCGTAATCAACTCGATAAGTCCCGACACGGTTTCCTGAATAAGGATAGGGAGTATCATTCCCGTAGCCTTTATCGTCGGTATCTCGCCCTCCCTCGGGAGGCTGACCTCGACTGTTCCGCCTTGCTTATGGTCGCCGTCCTCTATCTTCACGTCGCTTACGAACACGAGATAGTCGTTGATTTTCATAATCCTGCTGTAGAGATGCGGGAGTTCCTCATCCAGCGAGAACACGTCATGGAGAATGTCTGACATTATGTCTTCCGCAATCCTGTACGAGCAGCCGTAAGTGAGGAGGTTTATAACCTTCCTCTTCATTACTTCCAAGTCGTTCGACTCAATGGCTTCAACGCTGTCGTACTCTTCTTCGTCCGTGTCAGGTTTTATATGGAGCCTCGCCCCCTGCGGAATCTCGGAAATCTCGCACTCGATATTCACGGCGCCGTCAGGAATCCCGAACTTCTCCATTACCTTATTGTAGCAAATGTTCTGAAGGTTCTCCTTTATCGGCTCTTCCTTCTTCATGCATTTCACGAACAGTCCGCTGAGTTTCGTATACACCTCGTCGTTCTTGTGCGAGGAGATGTCGTCGTTGAAATATCCGAGGATTTCGTTGTACCGTTTCTCGAGCCCCCTTGAAAGGAAATCACCGTAGATGTACTTGCAGTCGCCAAGGGGTGTCGCCTTATCCTTGACGGCGTTTGACAGAAAATCGGGAAAAGGGTGCGCCTGTAAAAGCACGCCCTTCAACTCTCTTTCCTGTTCTTCGGTGATAATGATTTTCCTCATTAGTTGATATCCCTCTTTGAGAAACGGATGGAATTCTTTTTAAGGTTAGCGATCTTCGCTTCCTTAATCTGACGCTTGGTGATAGTCTTCGACTCGTCGATTCCGTTCGGGTTGAATCCGAATGTCGCCTCGCCGCTGTTCGCGTCGTTTCCGAGATTCGGGTTCTCGGCCTTCTTGTTTGCAACTACCTGCTGAGGAGTCTGCCCCGCTTCGAGATCGGCGGTCACGTCGACCGTGTAGGTCTCAGCGAGTTTGCTCCTGAGTTCATTCAACTGTTCTTCCGAGATATGTATTTTTCTCATGGTCAACCTTTTCTTTTTCATTATAAATATAGCCCCTAAAGCGAAAAAGTCCCGATTTCGGGACCATTTCGACAGATAGTTTTCAAGTATTATTTGCTGAAAGTTTTACCTCTGAAGATAGTGTTTACCGGTTCCTCCTGCTTTACGGGAACGTCACTCTCAATTTCGTTGCCGGGACGTATGCCAACACCCGAGACCATCTCCATAATCTGCTTCTTCGAGTAGACCGCTTCTTGGAGGTCCGCACCGTCACCCATATCACTGTTTTCAAACTCTCCGTTGTCAGGCATACTTTCTTCGGTGTCGGACTGTGCCGAATTGATTTTATCTATGATTTCCTTCTTGTCCTTCTCGTCGAGATACTTGCAGGCGGCCACCGCTATCATGCTTGCCACATACTTGTTCAACCCCGCGTCAGCGCCCTGTTCGTCGTTGAAGGAATTGAGGCTTTGGGAAAGTTTCCCGGTAAGTTGCTGAATATAGGTTTTTGGGTCGGAGTCTTCATCCGCTTCCACCCCTGCGTCGAAGTTCGTGTCGAATTGGTTTTCTTCGCCGGCCGTCGGGTCTTCGAGACCTCCGTCACCCATATCACCCATATCCTGTTGGGGCATTGGCTGCTCCACGGGAAGAACGTCTTCTACAGGAGGCGCCATAGGCGGAGGTGTTTGCTCTCCGCCATTATTACCTACTTTCAGGAATGTCTTGTTCTCCAAAATGACTGATTCAATCAAGTCCAGGAGTTGTTCCCTGCCTATATTGACGCTGTTTCCCATTTTTATTTCTTGGCCATTGCCCTGATTTTGTTCATTACCTGGTCGGTAAGAAGATCAACCACCTTGTCATCGAAAGGAGCGCTGCTGCCAATCTTCTGGCCGTAAGGCTGCTCACCCTTTGCGGAGTCGTCGTTGAAGTCGCGGTCTGCGGTTCCTGCGAGGACCTCCTTGTTTGCAGGAGTGGTCATAGGCTCTTTCTGATACCTAGGGTGCTTGCCCCAAACATCGAGTTTCGTAATCTCTTCCTTGACAATCCTGTCAATCTTTTCCTGAAGGGTCTCCTTCTTGTTTGCGCCGACGAGTTTGTTGAAGATAGACTCTGTGAGGGCCTTTACCACGCTCTCGTCAACCTTCATCTTGTCCCAAGACTGAGCGTCGAGTTTCTTCTCGTCGTTGTAGCCATATTGGTAGTTCTTCAAGGTGTCCTCATCACCCTGTTTGGTAGGGTCGTTGACGTTTCCGTCCTCGGACTCCTCGATACGCTTCCAATCCTCGCCCTTCTCATCGTCAACACCGTTGTTGGTTCCGTTGATAGGATTGTTCTCCTTGTCGAGGATTGCGTCAGAACCCGTGATAGCGCTGCCATCTTCGTCACCCTCTACTTCACCGGGATATGCGAACTCTTCAAGAAGTTTGTCGAACTCGTCGTCGCTGATAGGTTCAGCGCTCTGGTCGCCGATACCTGCGATATCGCCACCGACCTCCTGAGTACCCAAATCCTCGGGGTTCACTTCATTGAACTGAGGGTCGACTGGCTCACCTGCGCCGAAATCGTCAGCACTGATATCCTCACCGCCGAAACTGTCGTCGAGGTCGCATGAATCCTCAGCGCCCATTGCAGGATCCTCGAAGAGACCCTCGTTCACCTTAACGACCTTGCCGCCGCTAGGCTTCTTGTCAGCGACACCCTCGCCGTCGAGGTCGTCGTGCGCGTCCTTCGCGTTCTTGTCGTTGCCGTCAGCGTCGAGGTTGCTGTTCGCACTCTTCATCTTGTCGCTCTGAAGGTCCTTGTCGGCCTCTTCTCTTGACACCTCGTCACCTTCGGTGGAACCCTTAATGTCACCCTTGGAGCCCTTGTAGTCCATGTCGGGGGTAACCTTGTCGTTGAACGGGTCGTTGTTCTTCTCGGTCTGCTCTGCAGTAGACTTGCCCTTCGACTCGGGGTCACCGGTGTTCTTCATACCGATATTGTTGGAATTCTCGAAAATCTGATTCATCCTGTCGAGTTCCTTGCGAGCCTCTTCGGTAAGGTTCATGAAAACCTTCTCGGTACGGTTGAGGTCGACCGTGCTGGTCTTCTCTTTCTTTCCATAGGCCTCGTTGAGGGACATAAGTTTGAGCTCGAGTTGCTTCGTGGCCTTGTTGTAGTCTGTGAATTCATTCTCTCTCTTACTCGTGAAACCGCCGATGTAGTCGTATGACTCGGCAATGTTCTCTTTTCCGGATTCGGTCTGCTTGATATAGTATTTTGTACCCTCTTTGAGGATTCCATAGACCTTTCCGTCCGCGCCCTTTGCGCAGAATTCAATGTTAGAGCGAGACTCCTTAACTGGGTTCTTGTACCCCATAAGGAAGTTCATCCTCTCTAATTGGTCTTCGTATTTAGCCATATTGCAATATGTTTTTGTTCAGTTTATTTTCTAATAAATATAAATCGCTGTCTAAAAAAGCAAATATCAGTGCTATTTGATGGAAAATAGTTTATCGTAAGTCTTCGTCTTCAAGTCAACGAGTTTACCGATATACCCGGTCCTCCTCAAACACTTGAAAATAATGTTGAAACTGTCCATTTCGCCACCGCGTTTCAGGCCCGCTTTCCTCGCCGAACGTATCCTCTTGAAAAGTTCGTTCGCGTTGTTCGCAATCTCCTCCAACTTATAGTTGTCAGTCTCCGTCTCGGCGGCCTCGCAAAGATCGTCAATCTTGTTGATCAACTTCAAGACCTTTTCCTTGATATAGAACTTGTTAAGTTTTATGGCCTCGATTCCGTTCTCGTTGGGTTCCCTAATCCATGTATTAAGGTTGAGGGAATAGACGCCGCTCGCGTTGTGGAACTCGTTCGCGTCCTGAACATACAACTCTACGGGGTATCCGTATATCTTCAAGTCCTTGTGTTGATCGTTCCAAATTTTCTTCTTCGCGTCGAAATAGTCCTTCACGAAATTAACCCTGTCGTCAACCTCCTCAAAATCCACGACAATATGAAGGTCGAAATCGGAGAATTTGCTGTAGTTGTAGTTGGCGAGACTTCCCGTGAGTATCACATCCTTCGGCTCAACCCATCCAATATCGAGCGTGTCGTAGAAATCATCCGCTATATCCATAAGGCGCAGACGCACGCGTGAGTTAAGTGTCCCGTTCACCCAAATCCTCGGCTCGAGTTCCTTCTTCGGTTTGAACGAAGACAGGTCGATATCCTTCATAGTGAGGTCTTTCTTGTGAAGTACGTACTCCTCAGGCTCCTCCTCTGGTACGGGTACGAGCGCGTCGATCTCCTCGTCCACGACATGCGCGTAGTCGAGATCCCCGCTTGAACTCGTAATCTTGAACTTGTCCCTTGCCGCGGCGTCGAAGTATGGCTTCCCGTTATTCACCGTATGGAGCAGTCCTTGCCTTATCCAATGTAATTCCGCACTTGTTGGCCTTGCACAACTCCTCGTACCTTCCCCTAAGGACCTCTTCAACGGTCTCGGGGTCATATTCCCTGAGGAGTTCATCAACGAAAGCGTCGACTTTGTCGGCGCATTGGTTCACCGCCGACGGATAAAGGCTTTCCCTTATCACGCCGGAAATCATTTCCCTGAGTTTAGATTCCTTTATCCTCATGACAGCGTCTCCAAATATTTCCACTTGCAAATCTTCGCGTTGAAGTCATCGCACACACTCGTAAGCCCGCCATAGGCGTAGTCGTACTCTCCGTCCTCGCTGAGGGAATCGGTGAATTTATGGAGGTCCCCCGCGAGTTCGTCAAGTATGCCCTTGAGTTCCTCGGCCTCCGGAAGCATGGTCTTCAAGTCACCCTTTCCGAATTTCTCCCCAAGCGTACCCATCACGACTTCGGCGAGTTCATCCTCAAATTCAAGGACACCCTCATCAATTTCGTCCGTGAGAATATGTTTGGCGTGTCTGTCGGCAGACCAATGAAGTTCTTTCAATACCTGATGGTAACCCTCCAATGAGCAGAGGAGTTCCAAAGCCTTTTCTTTCCTAAGTGACATTTCTACCTTCTTTTTAGAACGGTTATTGTTCCGCGTACGGTCCTGGCGCCACCGTCAGGAACCTCGTTGCCCATAAGATTTTCGAAACCTTCCCTGTAATTTGAGGCCTTCGCGATATAACCGGCTCCCCTGAACTGTTTGTTGAGGATAGCGATAAGCATAGGCCACGACACCTTCGGGTGTTTCACCGCGCTCGGATCCGGGTCGGTAGCGATATCGTTGAACGCACCGCTCATTATCTTTGCCTGATAGACGCCGTCAACCCTCGACTCGTCCCCGTCATCCTTCACGAGTTCCCAACCGTTCCTCCAAGCCGTCTGTATCACGGGATTGTTGCTGCGTGAGTTCTCATGGAAGTGCCCGTTCTTCGCGAAATTATCGAAACTGAGTCCGAACATGGACTCCTTTATGGTTTCTTTTATAATATCTCTAAGTTTACTCTCATTAAGTTTCATAATGATGTACGTCTTTTATTTTGATAAATATCATTTATTTGGCAAATTGGCGTGTCCAACAGGTATTTATTATACGATAAATCGGGTAAAATGGGACTGCTGTACAACTACACATACCTCAACGCGAACGGATACCTGCAAAAATTCAGGAATGCGCTCGGCGCACCGCTGTTGGACAGGGCAACACTCACAAAGATACTCAAGATTTTCAACGACAGGCACAAGTTGGTAAGGTTTATCGTTCCCGCGGAGCCGGGTGGTCCGAAATGCCTTTACTACAAGGACACGCTCAACGCGATACTCGGTATTGACAGGACGGGATACGGCAACGCGGCCGGCAAGAGCAATACCCTCCTGTCCGAACTTCGCAGCATACTGTCTGGTATTGAGGAAAAGGAAATCATGAAATCGCAACCGGTGAAGGACGAACCCGTTGATTACAGCAGTGACGAGGAAGATATGCAAAAGATGTCCGACCGATTGATTTATAACGACAACTACGGAATGAACGAGTCAAAGAAAAGAAGCATATTCATTACGGAAGGACAATTGTCCTACCTGCACGACCATAAAATGAAAAACTCAAAAAACATCATAATCTCCGAGAAACAGGAGAAAGAACTCAAGAAATCAATAACCGAAAGTTATTTCGTGGAGACCGACAAGGTGAAGGCCGTCCGCGATTTTCTCGACAGCCATTTCGAGAGGGGCGCGAATCCGCAGATGGGAAGTGACGGATACCCTTCAATGAAACCAATCATGGGATTGAAGATAGGCGACCCGAACAATTCGACGAAGCCAATGACCCCGTCTCAGGTGTTCTATATGCTGCAGGATAAGTTCAAGGGGATGTATTCCGACACGAAGCAGAGAGACGCTTTCCTCAAGCAGGTATTGATTGATTGGTACAACAAGGCCATATCCTATGACGGAATGCTGACAAGGAACAATGTCTGAGCGAAACGGTATTTATAGGAAAATAGAGAATAGAAATGGCAACTTATCTTAAAGATATCAGGGGTATAGAATTTGACAGTCTGTGGGATTACGCATCTTCGATCCGCCCCTTAAACGATAGTAGGGACATAATTCCGTTTATCTTCATTGCAGGCAGGCCGGTTCGCGGAAGCAATAATGGGTACCGATTGATTTATTACAAATTAGACTTTGGTCCAAAATAAGATAACCCATAAAATCAACGACCATGATACGCATTAAAAACCTCAAAAATAAAACCAATTCAGAAATAGAACAGGCTTTTCCCAGTAATAGTGACGGAAAGTGTTACGTATTTCTCGTTTCAAATTCTTATGCACAGGAACATGGAATGGGAAGTAACATAACTTACTTCAAAGACATAATGCTCGTCGAGAAATAAAAAAAAAACGCACTCAACCGAGTGCGTTTTTCGTTTGTCCCTGCACCGCCTACAGTGCCTCGGGCTCGTTCGGAATCACGAGGGCCGCTATGAAATAAGCCAAGACACCCGCGCCGAAACCGAGCGCTAACAGTGCCGTTATGAGTCTGACGATTGTAGGGTCACAATCAAAATACTTGGCGAGTCCGCCACAAACACCGCAGATTTTCTTGTCCGTTCTGCTTCTGTAAAGTCTATTGTCCATATTGTTTCCTGTAATATTCTTTATATTCTCCGCTCGTGACGTTTTTCAGCCACTCATCGTTGGTAAGATACCATTCCACGGTCTTGTCAAGACCCATCTCAAACGGGGTTTTCGGGTACCATCCGAGTTTGTCCATCAATTTACCGCAGTCAATGGCGTAACGCTTGTCGTGCCCTTTCCTGTCTTCAACATATTCGATATGGTCCGCGGGGTCAATCTCAATCCTCGCCAACTCGTCGAACTCACTCACACTCCTTGCCAACTTTGCCGCCTTCGCGAACTGAATGGTCTTGAAGTATGTGAAGATAATGTCGTAAACGATTTCGAGGTTTGATTTCTCGCACATCCCACCGACGTTGTACGTGTCCCCGTTCCTTCCGTTATGGAAGATAAGGTCAATGGCGTCAGCATGGTCGCCAACATAGAGCCAATCGCGGACGTTGTCCCCCTTTCCATAAACGGGGATTTTCTTTCCGTTTCTGAGGTTGTTGATAGCGAGTGGAATGAGTTTTTCGGGGAACTGATACGGTCCGTAGTTGTTGCTGCAGTTCGAAATCGTAACATTAAGCCCGTACGTGTCGTGATAGGCTTTCACGAAATGGTCGCTTGAAGCCTTGCTCGCGGAATACGGGCTATGTGGGTCATACTTAGTCGTCTCGTGGAAGTACGTGTTGTCGCCAAGTTCAAGCGAACCATAAACCTCGTCCGTGGACACGTGGTGGAAACGGTGGGCCGAGTAGTCGTCCTTCCATTTCATCCTTGCCGCCTCGAGGAGGTTGAACGTACCGACGACATTCGTGAACACGAAATCAGCGGGGCCCGTTATGCTCCTGTCGACATGGCTTTCCGCCGCAAGGTGAATCACATCGGTTATCTCGAACTTGTCGAACGCGTTGACAACATCGTTGAATGCCTTGATATCACCCTTGAAGAACACGTAGTTCGGCTCGTTCTCGACCTCTTTCAGGTTTTCGAGATTGCCCGCGTATGTGAGGCAGTCAAAATTGACAATCAGGTACTCGGGATATTTCTTCACGAAGCGCCTCACGACTTCGCTCCCTATGAAACCGGCTCCGCCGGTTACCAATATTCTTTTCTTGTATTCCATAATCCTATTGTTCATCAACGTTTATTGGATTCGCTTTCTTCGCATCCTCGAAGTAGGGGTTGTTTTTGTCCTTGTTTGACAGTTTGATATCGCGCACATCAATCCACTGTCCCCAAGGAATGCCGATAGTCGGGTCGTCGCAGAAGATTGCGCCTTCACTTTCCTTGTTGTAATGGTTGTCGCATTTGTATTGGAAGATAACATCATCCGTAAGCGCGAGGAAACTATGTGCAAACCCTCTCGGAACAAAGAATTGCCTGTGATTCTCGCCGGAAAGGAACGCCCAGTAATATTTTCCGTAGTTCTCCGAGCCTGGCCTGATATCAACCACGACGTCGACCACCGCACCGTTCACCACACGGACGAGTTTCGCCTGTTCGTAGTCGCCTGTCTGATAGTGGAGGCCCCTGAGCACGCCGTACGAACTGCGGCTTTCGTTGTCCTGCACGAATGTGGTATCGCAGACTTTCTCCCTGAACTCCTTGTCGTTGAACGACTCAAAGAAATATCCCCTCTCATCCTTGAAAATTTTCGGGTTAATCAGGACGGGTCCGTTTTCATCAAGTTTTAAGATTTCCATCAATGATACTTTTTCTAAAATATACCAAGAATTTTGGAAAAGTCAGGGTTTATCGGTATATTTGCAAAAATATTATCAATGGAAGATAAAGGCGTAGTAAAGACATCTAAGGGTGAGTTTAAGGCCTCGGAATATCAGTCGAAAATATTCGAGGAAATCCACCATGGCGTCAGGAATATGGTAATCACCGCGGCCGCCGGCTCGGCTAAGACCACGACAATCGAGAACTGCCTCAGGTTCATACCTGAAGGCAAACGTATCCTGTACGTCGCGTTCAACGTCTCCACCGTTGATAAACTTAAAAGCGAGATAGTGAACCGCGATGGTGTTGAAATCTACACGTTCCATGGCCTCGGCGCGAGGGTGCTTCGCGAGAACGGAATTATCGTCAGTAATATTGACGATTTCAAGTATCAGAGGTATCTCAACGAGAATATAATGAGCCTGACCCGTTTCGGAGAAACCGCGTCGCTCGGAGACATGGAACTCGATTATATGGACAACATCGCGCTCCTTATCAACTATTCGAGGTACTATCTCAAAATGACCGAGCGAGAAATCGCCGAGGTTGCCGAGATTTACGGAGTCGTCCCGCAGAGGGATGAATACGAGGTTGTGAGAAAATGCCTCATTTGGGGAAAGGACAATCTCGACAAGATTGACCACACCGACCTAATTTGGCTTCCGAACGTGCTGAACCTTACGACAAGGAGATACATATACGACTATGTTTTCATTGACGAGGCGCAGGATATGACGTTCGCCCGTCAGGGGCTCGTTGACAAGACGTTTGGGCGCGGTGCAAGGTTCATTGCCGTCGGTGACAAGAAACAGCAGATAAACGTGTGGTGTGGCGCGACCGAGGAATCGCTCGACACCTACACAAAAAGGCCGAACACCGTGATATTCACCCTTCCAATATCTTACAGGATTCCGAAAATCATTGAACCTATCGCGCAAAGGTACAGCCCCGAGATTATCGCAGGCCCTGACGCCGCTGAAGGTGAGATAAGGCATGACGTATCGGCGAATGACGCACGGCCCGGAGACCTCGTCCTGTGCAGAATGTCTTCCAACCTCGTCGAACTGTACCTTGAATATGTACGGAACAACATGAAGGCGTACCTCAAAGGCTATGACGTGTACAAGAAGGAATACCTCGAACTCTTGGACAGGTTCGACTCAGAGAGGATTGACCTGTTCTGTGCGACGGATAACGGCCTAATGCCGAGACTTTACAGATATTTCTTCGAATACGTCGAGTCCTTGGAAAAGAAACTGAACATTGGAGAAGAGGAGGCGTTCCGTCATCCCGACTCAATCACGCTGTTCGACAAGATTCAGGCGATAAGGGTCCTGTCCGGCGGATTGAAGACCGTGGAGGAATTGAGGAATAAAATCGACTGTATCTTCACGGGAGACAAGGAAGATGCAATAATACTCTCAACGGTCCACAAGGCTAAAGGGCTCGAAGCCGAAAACGTTTTCATTCTCGCCCCGTCACTGCTCGAGAATCCGATATTCGCGGTCCACGAGTGGGAAAGGACAATGGAAAGGAACCTCGCTTACGTGGCTATAACAAGAGCGAGTAAGACCCTCAACTTCATAAAGGAAGAAGAGAAGGGGTTTTTCTATAACTTTAAGAAGGACAAACTCAGGGAAGGAATAGGCGATATCAGGGCGAAGATCAACTATTATCCCGACGAGGACAAAATTGATCAAAACACGCCGGCGACACAACCTGTCAAAATAGTTAAACAGGAGGAGCCGAAGAAAGACAAGAAGAAGAAGGGCGGGCTCAAATTTGGAAATCTTTTAGATAATTGATATCTTTGCACAAGCAACATAAACGAGAAAGAATGGCAGCAACTAAAAACATTAAGGCAACCGCTGAACCGCAGCAAGCGCAGGCGAACAACGGGATTAAGAATTTCACACCGAAAGACATCAAGGAATATCTGGACAAATATGTAATCGGTCAGGAGGCGGCGAAGAAGACGCTATCCGTGGCTGTTTACAACCACTACAAGAAAATCCTCAACGACCGCATCGATAACGGCGTCGAGATGGACAAGTCGAACATCATCCTGCTCGGAAGCACGGGCTCGGGAAAGACGCTCCTCGTCAAGACCATCGCGAGAATGCTCAACGTTCCGTGCTACATTCAGGACTGTACGAAAATCACCGAGTCTGGATACGTCGGAAGCGACGTCGAGGAATGTCTCGTCGGCCTCCTGCGCACGTGCGACTACAAGGTGGAACTCGCGCAGATGGGAATCGTCATGCTCGACGAGGGCGACAAACTCCGCAAGAGCAGCGCGGGCGTGTCCCTCACGAGGGATGTCGGTGGTGAGGGCGTTCAGCAGTCCCTCCTCAAAATCGTCGAGGGCGACCTTGTCGGTGTCCCGCCGGCCGGTGGAAGGAAGCACCCTGAGCAGCCCCTTATCTATGTCGACACCAAGAATATCCTCTTTATCCTGTCCGGCGCATTCGTCGGTATCGAGGATGTGGTCAAGAGACGTACGGGCTCAACGAAGATTGGCTTCACCACCGAGACCTCCGAGGAACGAATCGATGACGAGAAGGCTATCGAGTACGTCACCCACGAGGATGTGAAGAATTACGGGTTCATTCCCGAACTTGTCGGACGGTTCCCTATCATTACCCACGTCAACAAACTGTCAGAGGAAGACCTTGTCAGGATTATCAAGGAACCGCGCAACTCGCTTATCAAGCAGTACACCGCTCTTCTCGACATGGACAACACCGACCTCGAGGTTACGGACGACGCCCTGCTCCTGATTGCGAAAATCGCCCTGTCAATGGATACCGGCGCGAGAGGACTGAGGACCGTGTTCGAAACTCTTATGGAAGACACGATGTACACCGCCCCAGAGAACACCAAGGGGAATCGGAAACGTGGAAAGGTGGTGATTGACACCGAATTCGTCAAGGCCGCCTGTGGAAAGAAATACTCGTCAATACTCAAGGATGTTGCTTAAACAAAAAGAAACCGTGGCTTAGCCGCGGTTTCTTCATTTTCTACTTATAGAACTCGTTCTCGAACCCCCCACTCTCAACCTCGCGTTCAAGTTCCTGATACGCTTGCAGGAGGCCGTTCCTCAGTTCCTCGTTCGGAATTGACTTGATATTGTCGAGGAGGCCGTCGTCGTTGCGAATCTCCGCATTCTCGACCCACCAATTCGACGGCGTCCAGTAATCTCCGGGATCCTCCCTCCTTGTCGCCCTCAAATCCAATGAATACTCGAAAGCCATATTTGAGAGCATTTCATCCGCAAAGTCGGAATCAGCAAGCAACTTGCTCTTCAACTCCGAGTCCGGCATACGCTCAATGAGTTCCTCGAGCGATATCACCACATCGCCCGAAGCCTCGTCGCTGCCATAATAATACTCGTTTATGGTTTCGCAGATTATATTTTTCAGCGTATTTTCAGAAATGTTCATATCCTAATATTCGCCACAGTCTATATAGCGGGTATCCTCGCCGTATTTCTTACCGTTGAACCAAATGTATCCCTCGTCGCCGTTAGAGTCCGTCCTGACGAAGTACACGTAACCGTTCTCGAAATCGTCGGTCGAGAAGTTCTGTGCCGTTCCGTCTACCTGCCTGAAACCCTTGAATACCTTATTTGCCATAATTTCTTTCCTATATTTTCTTATAAATACTTTATTCCGTGGTGGAAATCCCTTCGCCACCCCATAACAGACCGGTTATTTCCTCGTTCAGGCTCTTGTAAAGCGCAAAAGCCTTCCTCTGCCTCCTGCCGTTGTAAAGCCATTCCTTGAATTCGTCGATACCAATCTCGGTAATGTACTTGAAGCCATTCCAATCCTTCTCATAATTCGAGAGGTAGGCTTTTTTCGCCTCCTCGGGTGTATCGAACCCGAGCATTACCTTCGTCTCGTCGAATTTTCCGTCTACGTATTGGTCTATCGGATAGATTTTGTCTGAATTCAGGTTCGGGCCGATAAACACGTCGACCGCATCCCCGTCCTTTCCGAGAGTTCTCGTGAAGTACCCGTAGTCATTGTGCATAAGGGTCCTCCACTCTTTTCCGTTCCTGTCCTTCCCGCTCCTGTACGTCCCTTTCGGGTTCTCGATGGATATATTGAACCCGAGGATGTTCACGTGGCCCTTCTTGTAGTTACCGGCCTCCTTCTGTCCATCCGTCGGATTATTGTCCGTCTCTTTCCTCGCCCTTGCGAGCTCGGCCTCGAGGGACTCCCTTAATATATCCCTGAGTGATTTCATTACCGTGCGGAATTCTCTATCTCCTTGTAGATTTCGCCAAGGTCATATTCGTTGTCGATAGGTTCCATGGTTCCGGCATAGACGATAATACAGCCGACATTGTCAATGTGACACTGCGCGACGGTCCTGTCATAGCCGACGAACTTGCCTATTTCAGACGGATCCAGGGTCTCATATTCGAGACCGGTGCCAAGACGGCCCATCGACTCCTTGATTATGTTCTTTACGTAGTCAACCTTCCTTGATTCCTGCAGCATGTTCCTGCAGAGGTTCTTGAACTGGTCTTCCGATATGATAATTTTTGCCATGATAGCCAAACAATTTATTATAAATACGCTTTTTATTCTATAAAAATCGCGCTATCAGCGACATGAGCGGTGAATTCTTTCCTCCCATGCTCGGCTTTGAGTATCTCGTCCGTGATACGGTATTCAATCTCGTTTCTAACCGCCCTCGCAATCGGCCTCGCACCGAATTCCTTGTCCTTGACAGCAATCCCGTATATGAAGTCGACCACGGAATCATCGTAATTGAACCCGTACTTCAACTCCGAAAGGCGCTTCTTCAATTTCTCTATCTCCAACACGACGATTTTCCTGAGATTTTCGTCCGTAAGTTGGTTGAAGTATACAATCTCGTCGATTCTGTTTATGAACTCGGGCGGGAATTTGTTCTTGAGTTCCTTTTCGATAATGCTGCGTTTGTTGTCGGCGTTGTCCGCGTCGAAACCTATGGTTTTCTCATTGGCCGCGCGTTTCGCACCCACGTTGGAGGTCAGTATGATTATCGTGTTCCTGAAATCGACCTTGTAACCCGTGTTGTCGGTGAGCATTCCCTCGTCAAATATCTGAAGGAATAGGTTGAACACCTCCTCGTTCGCCTTCTCAATCTCATCAATCAGGAGAACGGAGTATTTCCTTTTCTTGACGGCCTCGGTCAGAAGGCCACCCTCCTTGTATCCGACATATCCGGCGGAGGAACCAATCAGTTTGTTCACGGAAGTGCTGTCCGCATACTCGGACATATCGAAACGTATGAGGCTCTTCTCGTCACCGAACATTTCAAGGGCGAGCGTTTTTGCGAGCAGCGTCTTTCCGCAGCCCGTGTTACCTATGCACATGCAACTGAGTATCGGACGGTCTGGGTTTGAAAGCCCGACACGGCTTCTCTTGATTGCGCGGGCGACGGTGTCTATCGCCTCGTCCTGTCCGACAATCTTTTCCTTGAGGAATTGATCAATCTTGGACACGGACTCGGACTCGGAGGATTTGATTTTCGTGACGGGTATTCCCGTCCTCTCGGCTATCAGTTGGCAAATGTCGTAATCAGTGACGCAATAGTTCTTCTTGTTGCGTTTCGCCTTTTCAATTTCCTTCGAGAGATTGACTTTAGCATCGTTTATGTATTCGGATATTATCTTTGCCTCTTCCATGTTGTCGGAATAGACCTCAGCATCCCTGAGCGAGGAAAGTTCAGATACCTCGCCCATTGCCTCCCTCACGGAATCGGGCTCGATTGCATAGTTTTTCTTCGCCGCGCCGGCCTCGTCAAGGAGGTCAATCGCGGAAGCCGGTAACTGTTTCTCGGAAATATATCTCTTCGCGAGATTTATGCATGCCTCAACCGCGGTGTAGTCATATTTTATCCCATGGAATTTCTCGTATGACTTGACGAGCGAGTTCAGGATTGTGTTGCACAACTCGACGGATGGGGGTTCAACCGTGAGTTTTTGGAATCTCCTCGATATGTCGGGATTCGCGTCGAATACGGCCCTGTAACCCTTGTAGTTGGTGCAGAGTATCACCATAGTCTTACCGTCCGTGAAAAGGTCCCAGAATGCCCCGAAAATATCATATTCGCCACGCTTTCCATCCTCTGACGACCGGTGTATGTCGTCAATGAAAAGTATCGCGCCCTTGACCTGTGAAATCTGTTCCGAAATCTCCTGAGCGCGGCTCTCGAACTGTCCGCGGAAGTTCGTTCCCGCGACCATTTCATCGACGTTCAGTTTCCATATCTGTGAGTTCTTGAGCGAGAGCGGGGCGGTACCATCCTCTATCATTTTCGCGAGTCCCTCGACTATCGCTGTTTTTCCGACACCCGGTTCTCCGACAAGTATCACGTTGTTGCACTTCTTCCTTGAGAGGATGTTGGCAATCTGCCTTATCTCGTTATCTCGGCCTACCACCGCATTTATGTCGCCCTTCGAAGCAAGTTCGTTGAGGTTCCTGCAGTAGTCTATTTCCTTGAAAGATTTCTTTTCCTGTTCCTTTGCTGACTTCACGAGGTCTTCACGGGTGACGACGGTGTCCATCTCCGGATCCTCCTCCATTGTCTTCAACTCATCGTCAGACATTTCCAATATGGTAGTGAGCGTCGCCTGCAGCGTGTCCGTCTTTTCCTCGGCAATCGTTTCGGTATATCCCTTCTGCAAGAACAGTTTCTTCGTCTCGTTGTTGTCCGAGGTGTTCTTCATAAACGACAGGAACACTATGTCGGAAGTTATCTTCGCGAATTTTTTCTGCTCGACTATGTCGTTGGCCTTTATGAAATAGTTCCTCAGTTCACCGGAGTAGTCTATTGTTCTTCCCGGCCTCACCGGGTTTACGTTCGCGTCCTTGAGGCGCAGGTACAGAGAATCGTGTATCTCCTCTATCGCTATCGTGTTGAGGAAACTGTTTACTGATTTGTATAGCATGCAGTCACTGCTCTCCAATGCGGAAAGCAGGAACACGTCGAAGTCTATTGAAATGAAGGGAAAGTCGTTGGACAGTTCGTCTATGGCGTACTTGAGCACCTCTTGAAGTTCATTCGAGAACCTCTTTTCATAATCCACCCTCTTCTTTACCGGTTGATGCGCCATTGTTACCTTGTTTTTTAATAAAAATACGTTATATTTGAAAAAAATCAACAAGCAATGATATTATTCAGGTACTACGATAAGGAAGAGAAGGTTGACCGTATATGGTACTCCTCCTCGAACATCCTCTACTCAGAGTGCGACGACAAACTTGACGACTTCAAGGAACTCAGGATAACGTTCAAGAACGGAGACACTTACGTCTACAAGAAAGTGGACGTGAACGACTACGTGCTGTTCGCGCACGGAGGAATCGACGCGTCCAACGGAAAGGCGTTTTGGAAAATAATCCGTCCCAAGTACGAGGCGGAGAAGATAGGGAAGAAAACCTTGGAAGAGGTTGCCGAACTTATGGAATTTTACAAAGAGAAGAAGAGAAAGGAACTTGAAGGAAAGGCGACCGAAGAAAAGACTCCCGAAAATGAAGAATCTTAAAAAATATTTTCCATTTCAAAAAATATTTATAGTCAGAAGTTAACATGTAGTGGCCATGAAAGGAAAGGTAGCCGAAGCGTGGAACACATTCAAATGGTTCTGCGCTACGCAGACTCAGAACTTCTACATTGGACTAACAATCTCAGCGTTGGCGTTCCTAAGTTTGTTCTCGAGCCTGCCAATAATGATGAGTGCGGCGATTTGCCCGTTTGTCTCCGTCGCATCTTACATACCGCTAAGGTATATCTGCGGCGGTACGCTGAGCTGGAAGGGGGATTATGGGCTCGGAAACGCCATAGCGACAGTACTAATCGCTTCACTATACCTGCTGATACTCGTATTCATCTAAAAAGCCGGTCAATGTTGACCGGCCGTTTTGTTATATTTCCCGCAGTAACCGACAGGGTCTTTTATGAACATGTCGATTTTCTCCTGCGTTATACCGTTTTTCAGGTACCCCTTCCTGAAATTCGCAACCACCTCTCCCGAGGTAATCTCGACGCCGTCCACGACGGCTTTTTCTTTTGTCAGGAGTATCAGTTCGTCCTTCACTGACAGGCACACGATATAAGTGTTTCCCTTTCGTACCAAGAAGTAATCGTTGCGGTTGAAAAGGAACTTCGTGATCAACTTGCAGTCGCGCAGTTTCACCCGCTGCCCCTTCTCCTTGTCGTATCTCAGTATGTCCGTGAGCACCGTAGGCTCGCTATTCTTCGCCATTGTCTTTTACCTCATTGAATATCTCATCGGCCTCCTCCTCGGTAACGTCGGGTTCCTTCAGCGCTTCTGCCGCGTCTACGAGGTTGATTACCGCCCCCTTCCTTGCTTCCTTGTTTCGGATTTTCTCTTCCGTGCGCTCATGATACACATCCAACAGGAGGTCCGTGCCGTCCTCGACGACATCCGCGAGGAACGATACCACAAAATTACCATCAAATTTCCGTATTCCTAGGTATTTCGGGGAAGAGTAGGCATAAAGTTTCGTGGCGTCGGTTCCGTACGCCTTGTATGATATGAACGACAGGGCTTGTATGTCGAAGGCATACGGGCGTTCCGTTTTCTCGAACACGCCTTTCAGATAGTTGGAGAATATCCTCGACAGCCTCTCGAATTGGTTCGGGAGTTCCCAGAAATAGAGGTCGAGAACCCGCTTGGACGGGTCTTCAACTTTCTTCACGACAATCTTTCTCGCAAAATTCTCAATCTTGAACCTCGGCGGAAGTTCGTATTTCACGTGTATCCTCCTTTCCCCGTCATGGAGTCCGTCAGGATCCACATCCTTCGTATCGTCGTACGCTACGTGCTCGCCATAGGAGATTATGCCGTAATCGGTAAGTGAGAGCGGAACGGTGTCGTTATCCTGCACTATCTCAATATCGAGGCCGTCGTCTTTGTAAACGTTTCCATCGAAATCGAATACGTTGTTCCTTTTCTTGGCCATTCCGCCACCGCTGTAAACATACTCGTACGACTTCCTGTCGGCCTGATACATTTCGTACCTGAGTTCCTTGACCTCCTCGGTCACCTCGCCGCGCAACATCTGCGCGTACACATTGTCAACCTCCTTCTTCTGTTCTATACCGATACCGTCCGAAGCGGAGGAGGTTTTCTCCCCGCTTGAAATCTCCTTGTCGGCCACGGCCATTCCCGCGAACAGGTAATGGAAGAATATCTTTATGTTAGTCCAAAGTCTCTTCATTGTCCTTCGCAAAATTCGTTTCCCAAATGAGTACCGACTCGTCGAGTTGGAGGAGTCTTGTCTCCATTTCGCCCCTGATAGCCTCGCGTATCAGCCTGAAATAGTTCGCCTGCTCCAAAGCCACATCATAATTCGCCTTCGTCACCGGGTCGTACTCGCCGATAAACGATTTAGACCAGGCGTCGTAATGCTCGAACATAAGGTCTGCTATCTTCTTGTACGAAATGAGGTCCTGAAGCGACACCTCCCTTAATTTCACCTTGCTATAATCGGGTTCTTTCCGTTCTATCTTCTCGCTTTTAGCCATATCGCTTTTTATTAAAAAATATTTCCGCGAACGACTTTGTAAATAAAAACCCGCGGGTGTTGTCCGCGGGTTTCGAGCGCTTAATAACTAGCGACAATAGCCATTGTGTAGCTGTTCGTGTCCGTTATCGAAAGCGTAGAAGGATACGTGTTCGTGTAATAAGGAATCGAAGCATCTGAGATAACCATGGAACCTTCCACGTTACACGTCCCAAGACTAGGACCCCAGCTTGCCGGCCATGAAATAGTAACCTGTTCACTGCCGTAATTATTATGAATTTCAAAACTATAATTCAAAATATCCGTCGAGTTATAGTATATGATAGCGTTCGCATAAGCGTAACTGAACGATATGCTCGAGTCAATCGAGTAGTTAATTTCAACGGTACACTGATATTCCGTAATCGGGGTTATATATATGTTATAGTCAGGCATTGTTGACGGATAATTAGGCCATGCGCAATTTGAAGGAGGCGGTGGTGCCGTAATTGCGGCTCCGTAGTTATATTGCTGTGCGGCGAGAACCGTCGTACCGTTCGCCTGATACCAATATGCCGTCCATGTGTGTATGGTTTCAATTGCCGTTATCGACACATCAGAGGAGCCGAACGTGGTCGGACTGTTAGACGGCCAAGCGACATTGTATCCGGTCTTTGAATAAATGTCAGGATAAGTGATCGTTTCTCCCTGAAGGCCCGTATCTGTAGCATAAAGGGTTCCGTCTGCCTTGTAGAAACGGGCGGTCCTCGTAGGACAAACCTCGATTGCGTATATCGAGACATTGCTTGCATTAAACATTTCAGGCGAACTCGGCCATCCGACAGTACAACCGGGCTTCGTGTATGGAGTAGGACGCACAATCGTATCCAAATGATACGCCGTGTATGAACTGTAATATGTCCCATCCTCTTTGTAGAATGTTGCGGTGTATTGGTTCCTGCTCTCCATTGTATATGCGCTTGCATCGCTACAAGGCATAACGGGATACCAGCTGCTCAAATCCTGCCATGGCGTATAGGAGAATCCGTCATTGCTCGGAATCATTACGCCCTGGAAGGTGGTTGCTTCTGCCTGATCCGTTCCAAAGAGTTCTACTGCGCCGTTCCAATGGTTGATATAATATGCCGCCGTATATACCGTGTTGCTCGAATCAGAGTTAATGTATATATTGTCCGCAGGCATAGTCGAAGGCACGTTTTTCCAATTCGAGTATGTCTTACATCCACTGCTGTCAGTAGGTTTCGAAGGCGGATATATCGTATCGCCGGCCTCGTATGACTGTTGATCATAATACTCGCCGCCGGCAAGATAAGTTACCGTATAGTATATTACATTATCCTTTACGAAAATTCCGTTTATATACAAATCTTCGCATTGCACCCTCTGACTTCCGCTACCCCATCCATCCCAATGATAGCCGCTCGGCGCGTAACTCGTTAAGTCGGGGCCGCTTGATAGGTCTATCGAGTCTAGGTATTCCGCCGTTTGTGCGTGGTATGTCGTATATGTCTGCACATCTGACCTCCTCGCCCTCCAATACACCGTAAACGTGTTGTACGAATAGTTCAGGTACACACTCAAATTATTTGCCGGCATTGTTGCGGGAGGATTTGTTGAGCCGTTGCATGAAGTTTTCCAACCGCTTGTTGTCATACAATACTGTCCAACCGTAGGGTATGCTATCGTTTCACCCGCATGATAGTAATCGGTCCTCATAAGGCTGTTGCAGCTAGTCGAGCCCCAGCTTGTGGTTCCCGAATAGAACTTAACCCAATAAGTAGGGACATATACGTGCACATCTCCATAAGAATTCAGGTCTTGGTCTGGCATTGTCGTGTTTCCACTGAGCGTCCATCCACTGAACTCATACCCGCTTCCCGGTGTAATTGTGGGCGGAACTATGGTGTCTCCGCAATTATAAGTCTGCGAAGTGTACTGAACGTATTGAGAACCGCCATGCTCTTCGTCTTTCAAGAAATATGTTATCGTGTGCGAGTTTACCGTGTATTGCGCGGTTGAAGTAAAATCTTCCGCAGGCATTGTTGACGGTAGCGCGGGATTCCACCCCGTAAACGTATGGCATGCCTTCGTCGGATTCTCGAATGCTGTTGTATCTATCGTTTCGCCGGCTTCATAGTTATGTTGGTAATATGTTGCGCTATCGCTTATGAGTTTGAACAGATACGTTTCGCCTTGCGGCGCCCCACAAGGGTCGAAGGTTTCTTTCCCCGGAAAATTAACGTTATTGCTTCCGGTAAAAGTGTTTGTCACGCTATCGTAAAGTCCCACTTTCGGTCGGTCTTCCCCCGTATATTCCACCCATGGTGTTCCATCATACGCGAGAACCCCGTTTGAGTAAACCCTGAACCTGTATACTTTCAAAGCAAACGCCCCAATGAAGAAATATTTCGTTACTTTCCTATACGTAGAAGATATGTTCGTGCTTGCCGTATAAACCATCGCGCCGCCATTATTGTTATCAACAATTTTTCCGAGCGAGAAAGTAAGATCAACATCAGTGTTCAATGTAACGCCGGACAAGTAGTTACTATAACTGCTAGAAGAATAATTTCTGTTGTAGTTGAAGAAAAGTTTCGGTTTTCCGCCGGACGATGATCCCGGGAAATAAACGAGTATGTGCCTATTGCCACCGCTATCGGTATGTGTATTTCCGGTCAAGCCGCAAAACGGCTCAACTTGACTGAAACTTGTGAATTGTCCTTCAAACCTGAATGTTATTGCGGAGGATGTGTTGTTGTTTTGGATTGGAACAATGAAATCCCCGCCATATATAGAGTCAACCGGCCCAGAATAACCCGTACAACCAACCGGAAGGCATCCTATAGCGGTTCTTTGTGGGTGTGTCGTATAGAACGCGTTAGTTACCATATCCATGCCACCATATTCTGCCGTCCCATAATCTTCATCAGACCAAGAAGTAGCGCCCGTATTTGTTACGGGGCATTTCATTTTATACGGAATAATATCGGATATCAGTTCATCTCCGTTATAAATTCTCGCCCGCTTCAGCTTAAACGTCCTGAGGTTTATGAAAAACATTACAAGACGGTTTGTTGTATTTAGCGTGGTTCCACTGAACGGATATGTTCCACTGTTATTGTCATAAACATACCTGTTCCCGATAGTAATATCGCAATCTTCGCCAATGTTAATGTTACTGAGCGCCTTTCTTTGTGAATGAGTCCATGATGTATTCACGTAAACGTACGGGTGGGTTCCGGTTGCACCCGTAATGACAAATTCCCAATAATCGCCCCTTGACGTTCCACTTCCAAATCCTACAATATTCGTGGCTCCGGTTTGGATAATCTGTCCCTCCAGCCTGCACGTCATTGCCGTTAAAGGAATTTGTTTTGGCAGATGGAATTCAATCATCGTGTCGGAGCCGCTTCCGTATATGCATTGCAATTCTGTCCTAATGCAGCCCTTTACGGGGTAAGAGTCGGTAATACACTCGGGAGTGTCATCCGCGTTTTCGCAGGGACAATATTCGCCGTAATTTATTTCACATGTATGGCCATTACAATCATAATAACAGTCGCTAGCGTAGTAATCCTCATAACAATCATCGGTGCAACCTTCGGTTTCTCCACACTCTTCACAATATGGTATGCAACCTTCGTAACTGTAAGAGTCAACTGTACATGAAACGCCCGTATATATCCAATCGCCAACCTTATCGACTGTTTTGTTGGCCATTATCTCATCTTCACTTGCGGCTGGCGCAGAGGTTACGATTGTTGAACTTATGGACGTTCCGGTTCTCATTACCTCGTAAAGAGTCCTCGCCGTCGTCATAAAACTAGTGCCGGTTGTCGAGGCCGTAACATCAAGGATTATTTGTCTGTTATGGAATTCTTCCGCGTTATAATATTGCGTATTTGCGGTTAGCGAAGGCTTTAAGTTATAATACAAATCCATACAACCGCCGTAAGTTGTATATCTATGGGTCATGTGCTCGCCGCCCAAAGTTGCTATTATCAAATTTGGATAGTTTTTAATTGCATCCCTATATGATTTGTATCCCGGTTCCGGCGACTGTTGATGCCCGATAAGTGTGGTAGCCCTGTTGTATTTTATTTCTTTCTGCCACACTCCGGGCCAATACACTTCAATCCTTCCGTACACCTTTTCATCCAAATTTCCTTTGAACGCGGTTCTGACATATACGTTAAGGCCGCTGGTGACAGCGGATGTAGGATACAGTGCCGTACCCCATCCTGTTGTTGGGTACCCAACAGTATACCAAGCACCGCCGGCCGGAATACGCTCGTTCAGGCATTGCTGTTCAGTAGAACCCGTATGGCCCCTAACATACACATACGCGAACCTTGTTCCCTGATGCCAAAAAGTTCCTGTGTTTCCTGTGTCCGTTACCCACCCAGGCGGTATGTTTATGGTAAATGGGATAAACCCGTAATCTCCCCTAACTTCAAGATTATAATTCGCCATATATTTTTTTTAACGTATTGTTCTATAAATACCTCATGAAACCATGCTTGTGACCGAAGTTATACATTTTCGGCAGTAAACTTGGAAATGTGCCAAAAATGTTATATATTTGCGGAAGTTAGAAAATTTATCGCTATGAGTAAGTCAACTTATCTTTTTACATCAGAGTCCGTCAGTTGCGGCCACCCCGACAAGGTTTGTGATCAAATCTCGGACGCCGTCCTCGACGAGTTTCTCGCACAGGATCCGGACGCCAAAGTCGCGATTGAGTGTTTCATTACGGACAATATGCTCGTAATCGGCGGTGAGGCGCATTCAACAGCCGACGTGAATATCAACGAAATCGCGAAATCAGTGATTCGTGAAATCGGGTACGACGGAACCAACGGCTTCAACCCTGACACGGCGATTTTCATCAACGCCGTCCACGAGCAGAGTTCAGATATCAGACAGGGCGTCGATAGGGGCCTCCGCTATCAGACAGGCGCAGGCGACCAGGGAATCATGTTCGGTTATGCCTGCAAGGAGACGAAGGAACTCCTTCCCGCCACAATCGTCCTCGCAAACGATACAATGCTCGTTTATGACACGCTCCGTAAGGCTGGAGAACTGTGTGGCTGCCGCCCCGACGCGAAGTGCCAATACACAATCGAGTACGATTCGGAGACTAACCTCCCAATCAAGATTGACACCATCCTCATCTCAATGCAGCACGACCCCAACATCGTGAGACTGACGCTCGAGGACTACTTCGTGAACAAGATTCTCCCTGTAGTGAAGGAACGCCATAAGGATATCGAGCATCTGTTCACGGACGATTACAAACTCCTTATCAATCCTACGGGCCGTTTTGTAATCGGCGGGCCTCAGGGAGACACGGGACTTACGGGCAGAAAGATCATCGTTGACACCTACGGTGGAAGATGCCCGCACGGCGGAGGCGCCTTCTCCGGAAAGGACTGCACGAAGGTTGACCGCTCCGCAGCATACGGCGCGAGGCATATCGCGAAACTACTTGTCAAATCAGGAGCCGCCGATGAGGTCACCGTCCAACTGTCGTACGCAATCGGCGTTCCGTCACCGCTCAGCATCCTCGTCAAGGGGAAACTCAATTATCCGGTAGAGAAAATTGAGTCCGCCATCCGCGAGTTCTGCCCGCTTACGCCATACCAACTTATCACGACGTTCGGGCTCAAAGACTTTCGGTACGGATTCAGGGATACCGCGGTGTACGGGCATTTCAGAAACGAGGATTTCCCGTGGGAAAACGTGCTTCCCGAAGAAGTCGAGGTTTTCAAGGGCCTCCTCAAGTAAACAAAAATCCCCGCTTCGAGGCGGGGATTTCATTTGTAATGCGCTGAAAACTACTTGTTGAGGTTGTTCTCGTAGATGTAGCTGATAATCGCGAGAGCCTCGGAGATGGAAAGTTTTCCGTCGTCGGCGAGGGAGTTTGCGAGAAGGGCGGAAAGCGTAGCCCATGTGGTAGCGTTGAGGCTTTCCGGAAGAAGCTGTATAGCCTTCTGAGCCGCGATAATCTTGTCGGAGAGTTTGTCGTAACCCGCAACTTCCTTCGCGAGTCCGAGCGCGTCGATAATCTTGGGGAGGTTCTCCTCCATCCACTTGCGGACGACAGCCACGTACCTTGCGCCGTACTTGGTGTCAACCTTCTGAAGGATGGTCTCAATGAGGTCGGCGGTACCGGACTCGTTGAAATCCTTAATCCAATTGACAACATTGATAGCAATCGGAGCATACTTTAGCATGAAGTCGTCAACCTTGTTGGTGGCACCCTTCACCCAATCGACAATCTTTTTCCAAAGATTCTTGATAGATTCAATGAATTTCATAACAAAAAACGTTTTCATATAAATACATTTTCAGGGAGTTATTGTTTGTATATTCAAGAAATTATTACTATCTTTGCGGTGTTATGATTAAAGTAGACAGCAAATATTCGGACAGGCTCGACAAAATCGACAGGTATATAATGAAGTTCGCGGATGATGTGAACTTCTCGGCGGTCAGCGCTTCAAGATACTACGTCGTGTGCGGTAAAATTATCCGCGTATCCGACCACATCGGCAACCACTCGGACGGAATCTATCACATCATCGTGAAACCGAACGGGTATCTCATCCATCACCCGAGCAGCGGAACGATCAACATCGTAACCTACGAGCAGGTGAAGGAGTTCGTTCGTGTGTTCCTCCTGTTCCCAATCCCTCATGGGCCCATACCGCCCGTGTCCGCGATATCGGAAAAACTCGTGTCGGACGAAGAGAACATCGAAGCCGTAAACCGAAACAACTACATCCTAGGCATACCGAAGAGTATGTTCTCGGAAGGACAGTTGCAAGGAATAATGACAATGGTGGGAAAAGTCCTGAAAGACAGGAAACGCTGAGAAAAACCGAGCAAACGCTCGGCTTTTTTTGTATATTTGCCGAAACAACAGTTCTTAATATGAATTATATCGGCTCAAAGAAAAGATTGCTGAAACTTATCAAGGATGTGGTCGACAGATATTGCGGAAAAGATATCAGCGACATGTCTTTCTGTGACATATTCGCGGGAACAGGTTCCGTGGCGGCTTATTTCCATCCGTACGTTGACTACGTGATAGTCAACGACCTCGAAGCCTACTCGCAACTCACGAACAGGGTCCTGTTCAACGGGTACAATAAAAATCGCGTACAGGCGCTTATTGAACATTTCAACAAAATGGAAGGAACCACAGACAATCCACTCTACGACGCATACGTGGAGGGGGGCAGTCGTGGCAGGCTCTATTTTACGAAGGAAAGCGGTATGAAGATGTGCGAGGCAAGGAACTTCATAGAATTGATACGCCCTTTCATTGACCCGAGGGACTATGACGCAGGCCTGCTCTCCATAATGGAGGCCGCCGACCGCGTGTCGAACACCATGGGAACATACGGGGCCTTTGCGAACAAACCCGAAGAAATCGAGAAGACGAGAGCGAAAAAGATTGAGTTCCGCCTTCCGCAGACCGTCGCTTCCTATGATGATGAGGGAAACCTGATTCAGGGCGAAGATGTAATCGCCGGCGAGGACGCGAACGAGTTGATCAAAAAAATCAGCGGAGACATCCTCTACCTCGACCCTCCGTACAACGACCGTCAATACGGACAGTATTACCACGTGCTGAACGCGATAGTAACCCTCGACATTCCGGACAGGGATACCAAGACCGGCTCGCCTACCGACTACAACAGGTCAGCATACTGTGACAAGAAAAAGGTTAAGCAGGCGCTGCGCGACCTTATCGAGAACGCAAAGTTCGAGTGGATTTTCCTCTCATACAACAACGAGGGGCTGCTCTCCTTCGACGACATAAAGGAAGTTATGTCCAAGTGCGGAACATATCACGCGGAAATCACCGAGTTCCAACGCTACAAGGCCGACAACAAACGCACGCAGAAGGCTAAGACCACCTTCGAATACGTTCATGTGCTGCATAAGGGCGTGTTCGACGGAACCGGCACGACGGAAGACCCCGCCATTAAGATGGTTCTCGAGAACTCCCTCGAGACCAAGGTCGATGAATGGAGCAATTTCGGAATCTCGGACGACGATTTCGATTTCAGCGTGGAGGAGAAGCCAAATTTTGTAGTCTCCCCCATGAATTACATGGGGGGCAAGAAGAAACTTATCAAGGAACTGACTGACAATTTCCCGAAGGACATAAAAGTCTTTATCGACCTTTTCTGCGGAGGGGCGACGGTCGGTATAAACGCCGAGGCCGATTGGGTGCTGTTCAACGACAACCTGATACCGCTTATCAAAATGTACAACTACATGAAGCAGACGTCGGCAGAGAAGTGCCTCGAATATATCGACAACACAATCGAGAAATGGCACCTCGTACAGGGCAAGGAAGGCGAGGCCGACTACTACAAGTTCAGGGACGAATACTACAACGCAATGCCTATGGAGAAGCGTCACCCGCTCGATCTCTTCGTCCTCATGGCTTTCAGTTTCAACAATCAGATACGGTTCGCCGTGAACAAGAATTGGAAGTTCAACATCCCGTTCGGTAAGAACAGGAGCAGTTTCAACTCCAAGATGCGCGAGAACCTTGTCGGGTTCGTGAACGCCCTCCACAAGAAGAACTGCATGTTCTTCGCCTTCGACTTCATGAAAGTGCCGATTGACAAGGAGGTGTTCGTCTATGCCGACCCTCCGTACCTCGTGTCTCAGGCTACATACAACGACGGTTGGGACGAGGACTGCGAAAGGAGGCTTCTCTGCAGGCTTAAGGAACTTGACGATATGGGAGGAAGGTTCGCCTTGTCCAACGTTCTCGAAAACAAGGGGAAAGTGAACGAAATCCTGAAAGAATGGGTGGATGAAAACGGATATAATATTGTACATTTGAACAAATCCTACTCCAACTCGTACTATAACAGGAAAGAGAAGGAAAGCGCTACTGACGAAGTATTGATAACGAATTATAAGTTGAAATAAGATGCATGATTTTAGAAACCTCCTGAAAAAATCGGAGGAAGGGTTCAACCTAAGATGCCTGTATTATGAGCAACTCGGTTGCCATGACTTCAAATTCGCCAAGTGGGGCGAAGGCGACGGAACTGAACTGCAGCGTGGAGACGTTGATTTCACCTGCATGCAGGGCGGTAACAAGGATAAGGTATACAAATGTTCCGAGAAGATACGGGATGGGAAGTTCTATGGGGATGTGCTCATTGAGATATGGTCGAAGTATGAGAGTAGGACGCGTGGTTGGCTGAACGACAGTATCGCCGACATTATCTACATGTGGTGGCCGGACGGCACGATTGTCAGGGCCGGTTCAAGGGGATTGAAGGCTCTTTACAAGGAAAAAATCCTTGGGGACAAGGCGTTGTCGGATGAACTTGACAGATTGTTCGTTTCGAGAATCATATTCAACACAGAAGGAAAGGCGAAGAGCGTACGCGTCACCGTCAAGATAGGGGGCGAATACAGAAACATTACGCTTATAGGCGCGAAGACAAAATGCGATGGGAAGGTTTGGACCACGTACAGTATAGCCATTACGCTTGAAGACCTGTTCAAACTTGGAGTTGTGGCGAAGCCGGATAAATTCGAAATTCCCGAGGAACCCGTCGAGGAAATACCCGAAGAACCTGCTGAGGAAAAGGGGGAGGAACCCGTCGAAAGAACAGAGGGGTACCGCGAACTGAACAGGATTTACAACGTCGACTGCAGGGAAGGCCTCAGGGGTATCGCGGACAATTCCGTGGACCTCACTGTCACATCGCCTCCGTACGACAATCTCAGGTCCTACCACGATACACTCGAGTGGGGATGGGAGGTCTTCAAGGAAGTCGCGAATGAACTTTACCGCGTAACAAGGCCCGGCGGCGTAGTAGTCTGGGTTGTCGGCGACGCCGTGATAAACGGTGGAGAAAGCGGTTCCTCATTCAGGCAGGCGCTGTACTTCCAAGAAATCGGTTTCAAGATCCACGATACAATGATTTACGAGAAGAACAGTTCGTCGTTCCCGGCTAGGAGGGATGCGAAGCGTTACTCGCAGATATTCGAGTATATGTTCGTGTTCGTAAAGGGTAAGATTCGCTCCGATATCAGGCTCATAGCGGACAAGAAGAACAAGTGGGCGGGTTGGACAACTTGGGGCAATGTGACCAACTACAATCAGAAGGGAGAACTCAAGAAAGTAGGGGAAGGAATCAAGCCCGTTCCCGAATTCAGCGTCAGGACTAACATTTGGAAATATTCCGTTGGATTCAACGACAGGGTGAAGCACCCGGCGGTGTTCCCCGAGAAGTTGGCCGAGGATCATATCCTGTCTTGGTCCGTTGAGGGTGACATTGTTCTCGACCCGTTCATGGGCAGCGGAACCACGGCGAAAATGGCAATGCTTCACGGGAGGAAGTTCATAGGGTTCGAGAAGAATCCCGAATACTTCGACGAGGCGAACCAACGTATCGGAAAGTATACCGGTGTGAGGATTGCTGAGAATGAAACAGGATATACCAAAGATAACGAGGAGGAGATTGAAGAGGCTATTCAGCATAATTCCGACGAGGAGGAACAGTTGAAGAACAAACTGTGGGAGGAACTCACGCAGCCGCTCAGGGAGTATTTCAACGAGCAGGCCATAGAGACCCTGAAACTGCTGAAAGTTGACCTGTCGTTCGAATCAGAATCGAACAATAAGAGGGTCAAGAAAATGAAAAAAGAAGAAAGCGCGGATTAACACTCCGCGCTTTTGTTTTCTTCTTCATTATGGTTTTCTTCTGAAGGTTTCTCTTCCCGTGGTTCCGCAGCGTACCTCATCTTGATTCTCCTAATCAGTTTGCTGATCAAATACTGCTGTCTCGCTTCCGAGCACACGTTGTCGTTGTCGGCGCATATCTTCAAATATGAGCAATCGGCAAACAACGGGCAGGAATAGCAGCGCGGGTACGGCTCCTTGATTTCATGGTACTTCGCCATCATATCATAATCTATCTTCTCGGGGAAGTCGTAGATTGTCCCGATTTCGTTGGAATGCGTGTAATGTTCGCACAGGGTGAGGCGGCCGTCGGTAAGTATGCACAGGTGCTTTCCTGAGTCGGCCATACAATGTGTTCCCGAGTAGGAGTTGGTCAGCATCTTTCCCGAACTTCCAAGCCCCATGTCCCTGATAACGTCCTCGAACTCAGCCATTTTCGTGAAGACAATCCTGTTGTTCTCCTCACTTGTCATATCGCTGTCGAACGCGTCGAAAAGGCTGTGGAGGTAAACGCTCACGAACCTGTTCCCACCGAAGCGGAATCCGATTTCGTCGATGAGTTTCCTCACATCATCAATGTTGAACATTCCGACGTTTATCCTTATGGAAACGCGCACCTTGTAATTGGTTAGCCGCTCGATATTCCCCATTATCGTTTCAAACGGGTCCTCGTCCTTGTAGATATAGGCCTTGGTCTTATTGTATATATCGCGCGTTCCGTCGACGGTAATCTGCACATTACGCAACCTCCACAACTCTTTCGCCTCCTTGACAGTCTCATCATTGAAAAGGTAACCGTTCGAAATCATTGAAGATGTGTAAGGCACTTTTGCTTCTCTCAGTTTGGAGCATATAATGCTGATACATTTCTTCCTGAACAGCGGTTCTCCGCCGAACCATGACAGTCTTACCGTCGCTGGGGTTGGAATTTTCCCGTTCGCGTCGGGCTGCAGTTCCTCGGGTTTCGGACCGTATTTCTCGTAGTTCTTGATTATGAAATCGGCCACATCATTCGCCGTCTTCTCAGACATTGGTTTCTTCGGGTCGTTCTTCTCATAGCAGTAGAAGCACCGTGCGTTGCAGGCGGTCGTCGTCAGTATCGTATACCCCATTGGCCTGAGGTCGTAGTTGCGCTGGCTTGTGAAGATTTCCCTTACGGTCATCGGAATAACGGCTTCGTTGAATTCCATTGGCACAATGAAGAGGTGCATAAGGAAGAATTGGGTGAATATGTCCTCACCGGGATCCAATTCAATCAGTTCCTTCGTAACATCGTTGTACAATAATGTGGTTTCATTGCAGCTATCCACGGGTATGACGTACCCGGCTATCTTGTATTGCAGTTTCTCGTCGTAGTTCCAGAAAAAACGCTCGAGTCTCCGCAGGATTTTTTCGTTTGCAGGTTGAATTATTTTCATTCCACTCCTTTCTATGAAATATACGAAGAAAATCGGGAATGTGTATGCTTACCAAGCCTTGCGCAATGATTTAACGCTGTAATAATCAGTGAAGACCTCGTCACTAAGTCCGAAGTCGATTATAGCGAGGCTCTCCTCACCGTTCTCGGAAACAACGCCCCAAGATGAGAGGCGTTCGAAGTCCCCGACAGATTCCAGCTGGTAATCGCAAAGGTAGGCATGTATGCCGCTGAACACGTTGTAGTCGTCAAGATACTCAGACCATTCGTCAGAATCGAAGAGCGGGTTCTTATATCTTCCGCCATACATTCTTGCGCTTCTCGAATAAAGTGATTTCGTGTATTCTATCCATTCGCACATGGTCTCGAAATCATAGCCCGTAAGTCTCTTGAAATCAGACTTTTTCGCTCTCCTTGCGGCCTGCATTTCAAGAAAGACTCCATCCTCCGACTTGTCATAGACCCTTGCAAAACAGCAGTAGGTCTGTTTCCAATCCTCACCTTCCTCCTTGTTCTGTGCAACGCCCTTCGCGTTTTTAGCCACTTTCAATACTTTCTCGCCATCTACTGCGAATACGATTCTCGAACTTCCGGCACCTATCTTCGTCAGCCGCTGCGCACAGTACCTGATCCTTGCCGGGTATGAAGGTAATGAGTTGAGTTCATCCATGTTGAACCCGGCAGGATAAGCCATTTCGTTTACAATGGTCCTGAATTGGTCTTCGGTTATGTATATCTTTCTTGCCATACTTTCATAAATACCTCCCTGTTAGGCAAATTTTTGTATATTTCCAAAAAATAGAGACGTTATGAGTTTTGAAAATCTTGATGAACTGAAGGAGTATGTGTCGGAACAGGGATACGACGAGTCGATAGTGTTCGACAATCCAAGTTACGTGACTGCCGCAATCGGGCTTACTGAGGGTGGACGTGTGGTTTACGACTACGATAAGATGGTGGATTTCCTTATTGAGACCGACGGAATGGAATATGATGAGGCCATGGAATTCATTGACTACAATACGATAAGGGCAATACCGTATTTCGGCGAAATGGCCCCGATTGTCATACACCCTTTCATTGACTAAAAAAAAACGGCTCCAAGCGGGGCCGTTTCTTCGTTATTCCTCTTCTTCGGGTTCCGGTTCCTCTTCGGGAGCCTCCTCCTCTTCCTCGAAGTAATATTCCGATATATCCATTGCATCGTCCGGCAGGGAGTTAACCTCCAAGGTAAGCCCGGCGGAGTGGTGCCCGTCTTCCTTCTTCTGCACGTAAATGCTGACACCCTCCACGCTTTCTAGTGATTTCCCGTTCACGTTATGCTCAATGAATGTCGAAACCAACCCATTGAACATGTCATCAAACGAGCCGTCCTCGCGGATTTGATCAACGAAATCCCTCAATTGCTGAATATCAGTCGAAACTATCGCGTCACGGAAGAAGTAGAACACAGTATTGGCGGACGAGGTCCCCAACCAACCCTGCGTGCTGTCTTCGAAATCCGAGTACAGTTCAACGGGTATCTTCTTCATAAGCATATAGGAGTACATGTAATCGCAGAATATCTCCTTTATCTTGATTCTTCCGAATTCTGCGGTTCCGCTCACGTCAATGCCGCTGCGCTTTGTCTCCGCGCTCTTCTCGTTGAGCCCCTGTATCATTGATACCTTTTTTAGACCGATATCCTCGTATATCGAACGCCTTTCCTCAACGTTCGCATCCGAGAAATGAAGTGTTTGCTGATATTTTGTTTCCATGTTACTCGTTTATTAAAGATTTTAATTCACTACAAACCAAACATTTATTTCGATATTTCCGTTCTGGTTCAAAGTAACGGTTGTCGGATAAATGTCTGCCGCCTCTTCGGAAGTCCATGCATTGCCATTCTTTCTGCTTATTGTGGCATTCAGCGTAGCGCTTGTCCCATTATATGAAGACGGGAATGACAGTGAACCGGTTTCGTAAATAGATTGGCTCGTGAAATTACCGTTGCTGGTATACGTGTGTGTACCGGTATCCAGCGTGACGCCGTTACGTTTCAGATATATCTTAAACCTAATACCTTTTATGTTAAGAGTGTTCGGATCACTGTAATTGCCAACCAAGTTGTATGTCATATAAACATCGGTCTGCCCATCCGAATTACAGAAATCCTTCGGACAATCCGCTACACAATCCAAGAAGCATGGCTCTATCTCGACTTGGCAATCAGATGTACATGCCGTAGGAATATCGGAGTATGCGTTTACGTTGCTTGCCGGCATCCTGTTGCTTCCGATAAGCGAAGGCAGGTAAACCCAGTCGTTTCCTGGCGCAATCCTGATAAGCATAGTGTCGTTATAGTAGTAGTTGTCGGTCGCTATTAACGATGGCATTTCATTTTGTCGGCTGTACCAATAAATGCTGTATTGGATAGGTATTGTCCAACCGCTTACGTACACGTCATTAGCAGGCATGGTTGAAGGCTCTCCTGTCCATCCCGAGAACGATTGTCCGGTAGGGACTGAGGAAGGAGCGCCAAGTCCAGACACCGTCTGCTGATATGTGAACGTCCTTGTTGTGTACAGCGTTGAACTCGTGCTTCCGCTCATGTTGTACAGGTAATAGTACATCTGATACTGAGTACCCGCGCTCGAACTATACGTGCTTATATCGTTGGCCGGCATTGTAGAAGGAAGCGCAGGGCTCCAATCGGAATACGTCTTTCCGACATCCGTAGGAAGCGCATGTGGCGTAATCGTGTCTCCGTAGTAGTAATTGTCCGTAGCCCAAAGCGAGTTGTTCTTGTAATATTTTACATGGTAGACAATATGTGTACTTTGGGTGAAGCAACTCACGTTGCTATCCGGCATGGTTGAAGGCACGGAAGGGTTCCAAGCGGAATAGGAATATCCCGTGTTGTTCGGGAGCGCGTGCTCCAATAGCGAACTTCCGCAAGATACGCTGTAGCTGTTCCACAAAGAACCGTCCACGTAATATGCCAACGTATGAGTATCTCTTGCGGAATACGTGTTTGCTGAAAGGTTGTAACTTGGCATTGTTGACGGATCGGGTGTTGGCCATGACCACGATATTGAACAGGAACCGGAAGAAGACGGCAGCCCGTTCATTATCGAGTTACTGCCGGAATACGGTATGCTATCGCCCTCCTCGAACTGCCGCTGAGTGAAAACTTCGCCATCGGCGTAAAGCGTATATGTGTAGTATATTTTGGTCACATCCGTGAACTGCCCATATACATATTTGTCTTCGCATGGCATATTAAACGGAATCTCCGTGCCCCACCCGTTCCATTCGTATCCAGAAGGTGCATAAGCGGAAAGATCCGGCCCGCTAGAAATGTTGTCTTGGTATTCTGCGGTTTGCGTTTCATATTCGGTATATGTAGTTCCCGTCGTTTTTGCCATCCAATGTATTGTGGACACTTTCCAACCAGTGACGGCATAAACGTTAAGCCCCTCTGTGGCGGGCATTGTGGATGGGGCGTTTGCCCCACCTGTACAAGCCAATTTCCATCCACCATAGGCAAATGGATGACAAGAGTCGGATACCGACGGATAACTTATCGTCGCCCCTTGTTGATACTGCATGCTCTTGAATTTCGAACAACTCGGCGTACTTCCCCAAGAAGTTGAACCACTGTAGAAGTTAATCGTATATTTCGGAACATACACATCCATTGTCGCATATATGTTCACATCAAATGCAGGCATTGTTGTGTATGGTATGTTCCATCCTGAGAATATGTATCCGCTTGGCGGCGTCGGTTCTGTCGGGGCCGATATTTGGGCACCGTAGTCATAAGTCTGTTGCGTGTATAAAGACCCGTCTACATAGTAGTATATTGTGTATTGATTAACTGTGTATTGGGCGTACGTAGTAAAGTCGGCGTTTGGCATTGTGTCCGGTATTGCTGGGTTCCATCCCGTGAATGTTTTTCCTTCAGAAACCGGGTCCGTAATCACAGTCTTATCTATTGTGTCTCCGGAATTGTACTGCGCCGTGTAGTACAATTGAGGGCCATTCATACATTTAAGGTAAAATTTATTTGTGACGGGCTCGACAATTATTTGACAAAACGACATACCGGTGTTTGTAAATCTGCCATAAGTATCATTCACCGTATCGTATACGCCTGGCCAAAGTCCATCATCATACACCACAATTTTTGGGATATAATCGGCGACCAACGTGTCCAAATTATACACGCGCAGCCTATAAAGTACCAATCTGCCAAAGTTTATCCTCAAAAAGGTTTGCAATTGTGAGGCTGAGTTTTGAGTTGCCGCGCTGTAAACATATTTATTGGCCTTGTTGTCGTATACGTACCTGTTGCCGAATGTCACATCGATGTCTGAATTGTAAGATTGGCCGGACACTCCGCTGATTCCGGAATGCGTTGTACTGCCTGAATACGACAATCTCCAATCGGTGTCTCTTCTAGATTGTGAAACATATCCGTACGTTCTAATACAAACCCGTTGATAAGTAGAGGCGGTTGAGGTTCCCGAATATGTAGCAAAAAGCATGTTGTTCGAGCTGCTATATGGTATCCTTCCTTCAAACCTAAGCCTTAAGTTTGAAACGGGGACGCCCGACACAATCTCCCCCATCGACCAATATATGTCTTTTCCATTTCCACTAACGCAATTCGTATCAATGAGGTCGCCATTTTCATAGCCAATCGGAACGCATGGTTTAATGCCCGCAGTTTGCGGGTCTCCTCCTATTGGGTAAAATCCGTCGTGAATTACGTCAAGAAATCCGTATTTTGTCGGAAATACCATACTGCCTTTCGTACAGTTTGCCATAACCGGCCTCAGGTCCAAAATCTCTTGTTCTTCCGCATATACCCTGACCCTCGAGTAACTGAACTGGTATAGGTTAAACCATAACGACTGCGCAGATTCGGTGTTGGACGTTACAGTCGTTCCGGAAAATACGAGCGAGCCGTCCAAGTTATTGTAAATCGTATTATGCGAACAGGTTATGTCTACATCGGAAAAATACGTCAATCCGGAAAATCCAAAACTTCCGGTTCTTCCTGTTATGTTGAGGTCCCCCCTAATTATGTCACCCGTTGCTTTTCCGTAACACGTAAGAAGGTTTCTATTATTAGCGCGTCTTGAAATGGATGTCGATAATCCGGCTACGTAATATCTTGTGCTTCCTGAGCGTAAAAATTTACCCTCCAATCTATACTTCGTAGTCTTCAATGAATGTGAGAGCGAGCCGGCAAGATCTCTTAAATGTGGCACAACCACGTTGGCGGCATTCGCTTTGCTTGCGTAAATACACTTTAATGGAACATATTCGCAAGAATCATATATGCCAAGATCTTTTTCACATTCCGGATTCAAATCAGCGCTAAAGCATGCACATTGGTTAGTAATTTGTGTTTGGCACGCATACGCATTGCAATCTTGACATTCATTATAATAACAATATGTTTCCGAGTCGCAATTGCAGACACGGTCGCAATCCGTAGGACAATCATCCGATGGGCAATCAGTCTCAGTATATTCGCCGCCACAGTTGTCAAAGGTAAAATCATCCGTGGTGCATGGGGGAAGATAGTTATTATAATTTTTCCAACCAACCTCGGCGATGGTTTTATATTTGTCTCCGGAAGTTTTCGCGCTGAATATACAGGCGTTTATGGAGGAAGAAGTGCCGGATAGAAACTGATTATAGAACGGGTAGCCTGTCGTGGCCCCGCTAACCATTATTTCCATATTCTCCGTCACACCGCTGGTTAAATAATTTCTTACGGCGCGATCCTGTTCTATTAAACGATATGTATGAAACGCGCCTCCGTATGTCAAGTATTGGTCCTTTTTAACCCCATTCAGCCACACTTCAACACCCTCATTCGATATTGGAGGCGAAACGACGTAATTGGCGTTGCCATATTTCAAATAACTGAACCCGTAAGTACATAGTACAGGCATTCTTGAATATTTAACCGTTTTCGGCGGAAGCCCCGGCCAATACACTTCAACCCTAGCAAAGACAAGGGCGTCATTCTCCTGTGTCGTTCCACTCGAATACGTATTCACGGGCCTCCACGAACCGTCGCATCTAATCCATTGACCACCGGAACTCGATGAATTGTCAAGGGCCTCTTGCTCGGTGAACCCCGTAAATGTTCTGACATACACCCATGATGTGCCCGGATTATAGACGTACTCATTATCCGTAGTCGTAAAAGGGTGTACCTTCACGTATGTTCCGTAACAACTGGTTGTGTTATATTTGTTTGAGTATGTTGCCATATAAATTTAATGTCAGCGTTCTTAATAAATACCCATCCATACGCTTAAAACAAGTCCTACAATTTGGATTTTACGTTCGTTATGCGTATATTTGCACTATGAAAATGAATTATAAAGAATTTATACCGCTCACAAAGAAGTATCACAAGGATAACGACGAGCGGACGAGGTATGACAAGAGTCCATGCTGTTTCTGCGAGGAATTCTGCAAGGAGGACATTGACAATCCCGACTTCGGCGACGGTGATTGGGTCGATTTCTGGCGTGTGGCCAAGGAGGAATACCCGCTCCACAGTGTGTATGGCGGTTACAACGGTAACAGTCCCGACTTCATAAGGAAATCGGAATCGGATATGGCGAAAAAGCACCTGAGGTTCCTCTATTGGGACGACAACGAAACGAGCGTCAACCTTATCAATTTCCCGTTTTTCATGGAAGGAAAGAAGGTGCTTGAAATCGGTTACGGTTTCGGCGGCGCCGGAAAGTTCATGATTGAATCGGGCGCGGACTACCGCGGAATCGACTACTGCAGTTCTGACAAGTCGCTCCTTGACGGCCCGTTCTATGAGATAAAGGAAAGCGGAATCCCCGAGGACCTTGTTCCCGAAGGCGGCTTTGACCTCATCTACTCGTACAACGTATTCCAGCACCTCACTCAGAAACAGAGGTTCGAATACATCGAGCAGTCCATGCGATACCTGAAACCCGGCGGGAAACTGTTCTTCTCCGTTTTCGAGAGGGTTCCCGGACATGGGCTCAGGGATACATACTCCGCGACATTCTTCAATGTCCACACGAAGGTTGACGAGCCAAAAGAATTGCGGGACTTCCTGAAGAAGACAGGTTTCACGTTCGAGAAGAACGCGGAACACAATTTATGCGAAGAAACCTTAAATGTAATATACGCCTGTACAAAGGCGGCTTAAAATTGATCAACTATGAACCGCGAAGAAGCAGTAAGAAAAATCAGGTGGCACCTTTTAGGGCTCGCACTGACCGATGAGACGAGGGAGGCTTTCAACACGCTCGTTCCGGAACTTATGGAAAAGGGTGCGGATGAGAAGATGCTGGACGCCATCCTGTGCCATGTAAAGACCTCCAACGATTTTGTCGTCAACGGCATTGACAAGGAGGACGTCGTCGCCTACCTCGAAGGAAAGAAGAAGAAGGCGGCTATCGAATCGGTTTACCCCACATCCACCCCCGTCAAGGCGCTCGCCATTCCAAAGTTCAGCGTCGGCGACAACGTGAAATATCAGGGCGTGACCTATGAAATCACCAAGGTTGAGGTGAACGACAACGGCCCGTTCTATTCCGTACGGGCAATCGATCCTCATGAGTTTGGTGATGAGTTTAAGACGGGTATCGGGCCCGGCGGTGAGAAGGATATGGTGAAGGTGGACCCGTATCAACTCGAAAAAGAGTGTAACGAGGAACTCAAGAAGGCGAACGTATCCGCGATAGTTACCGCAATCGAATACCTCATCTGCTCAACGGGGTACAGTTCGTGCAACATGGTCAACGGCGTCAAGAAGTCGGAGATATTGGCATTCCTGCACCTGCTGAAAGCCCGCAAGTCGGGGGAATATTGGAACGGCTTCTCACACGGCAGGGACAGTGTCATTGCCGCTCCCGAAGAATACGGCCTGAGAAAACCGGTGGAACATTACGACATGGTTGCAAAGTTGGAGGAGCACCTCGCCAATACTCCGAAAGAACAACTTGATGCGGAGTGGAAGGCCCTTGAAAAATGGAACGACGTAGGGCCTACCGTGGAGGAATACATTTACGGAAGAACCCCGAAATTCAAGGTCGGGGACAAAATCAGAAAAATCGGCGGAGGCTATGCATCTTGGGAAATAACCAAGATAAACAGCATACTCAGGACCTACGAGGGAAAATACATGGAAGGCTACCCGACCGAACTTCCCATCGAGGAACAGGACTCGTATGAGCTCGCCACGGAGGACGACGTTTACCCGACCTTGCTCGGCGACGCCATTAAACTCTACTATGAAACCTATGGAAATGGAAAAGGCGGATTCGACTGTATGTCGCTCCCGAAATTCAAGGACATTGTAGAGGAATTCGTTACGCGTTACGGCAATGCCGAACAACCCAAGCAGGAACTGTCCGAAAAAGACAGGGCAATCATTAAGTTGGCGGAAAGGGCCTGCCAATATGTTGTCGACAATGGGCCGTCGAGCGCGGCCAGGCAGTATGAGGTTGCGAGGGATCATTTCAAAGCCGTGCTCACCAATGGCGAACCAATCAAGACTGAGAACAAGTCCGTTGACATTCCGGTCCCCAAATGGGATGACGTGGATGACCGCCGTGTCGAGCAGATAATCAACGTCCTCGAGAGGAACGGCAATTGGTATGTGCTCGTTAATTGGCTGCGCGAACTCGCGGAGCGTTTCGGAAAATATTCAGTAAAGGGAAACAATGAGTAGGAAAATCGACATGGCTGAAGAGGCCTCCTTTGCTTATCAAAGGGAACTGACAATGAACGACTATTGCAACGACGAAACCCTTACCGCGAGGAGGCTCGCATTCAAGGACGGGTTCAATCGCGGGGCGAAGGCGGAGTTCGACAACGCAATCTCGGTCATTCATGGGTATTTCAAACTGCAAGGAAAAAAAGGCAGCATCGAAGAATGCGAGATGATAAAGTTTTTCTGCAGCGAAATGTATAAACGGAATCACTATGATGAAAAAGAAGTATAAAGTCTGGCGTATCGAAGGCTACACCGGCTGTAGCGAATATGACGGCCCTCAGGACGACAATCACCACGAGGACCTTATCTTCGACGGGCGATACACGAAGAAGGGCGTAATCCAAATGTGGATGTCAGCCCACGAAAACGGCGGGTACGTCGCCGTGTCGAAGTGCGAGTTGATTGCCGAGGGTGAAATAGAAATAAACACGGAGAACTGATATGACAATCGCAATTGGAAGAGCGGCTCTGTTCATCTTAATTGCCCTCGCATTGGGGTGGGCCCTCGGGTTCGTTAACGGTGTCCATGCCGTATTGGAAACTAAAGATGAAGAGAAGAATGACCGATGAGGAGAAAGACCTTCTAATGAGGGAAATGTGCGCGAGGATTCCGGACAGCGTAATCTGCCGCGTGAAAGGCGATGACAAGATACATTGCCTCGAATATATCGACCGCTATTATGAGGTTTCCCTCGACGACGGAACCACCGACCTGTACCCGATAGATGAAATCGACTTCTTTCTGAGGCCGATGTCCTCCATGACGAATGAGGAGAAGAGGGAACTCGTGAAAAACACGTGGATGAGCAGAATCACCAACAAACAAGTGAGATACAGTATTTCCCTGTTCGAGGCGATTGGGTGGAGTTTTTATCCGGTGGGTGACATTTCCCGCCACGCGGATTACCTCCGTTCCATTCACGTCGATTTCAAGCGTCTAATCAGTCGCGGCCTTGTGAAAGAGGCGCCCGAGTGGATGTACGATTGGGAGAAGTGGAAGGAGCACCTTCGGGACAACGGCGTCTTCGACGAATTCAGGGACGGGTTCAAGAACCTTGTCGCGTTCGGCGAGGAGCGTTACCTCGTAACGAAGGACGGAGTCAAGTCGCTCCCTGTAGAATAAGAAGAAGGCGCACCAAACGGTGCGCCGTTCTTTTTACCTTCCGCGCCTCGCGGTCCCGCCGCCGGCCGACCTTGGTGGATTCGCTCCTCCCTGCGGTCTCGTGTTCGGTCTAGGTCCGTCAATCCGTCCCCCATGGTTTGCGGGAGGGTTGTTGTGCGGTTGTGGCCTTGCCTCAGGCCTCGGTCTCGGCTCCGGCCTCGGTTTCGGGGGAGGTGGTGGCGTAGGCCTGGAATAGTAGTAGTGGTAGTAGTACCTGTTCCTGTACGCGTTGTATCTGAGCAGCCAAAGAAGTTCAGGATTCGTGTAGCCCCTCGGGTCCTCGTATACGATTACCTCGGGCTCGGCTGCGACATATTCAATGCCGCAGGAAGAAAGCGACAGCGCTGCGGCTATCAGGATTCCTATTATTATCGCAAATCTTTTCATAGCATAAGGCTTTATCATAAATATTTGCAAAGCATGTGCCGACTGATTTGGTTTGTTTGATCAAAATGGCTATATTTGCATTGTAAACAAGAAAATATGATACATACGAAGACAAAGTTATATGATTGGTCCAACGTTTTATGGACGATTGACCGCTACGAAAAATCCGATTTAGAGAAAATGGGTACGCGGCAACTCATCCGTCTTCTCCGATGCAGGGACTCGTATTGGCAAGACCCGAAAAGCGAGTGGATTACCGTCGAGGCGGGTGACTATTGGATGCGTCAGGTCAACGAGGCGGAACTCCGTGAAATCCTCAGCCGTCGCCCGCACATCCCAAATAAGGCCGAACGTCGGGACTTGATCAATTCTATGAAGAAAAAATCCAAGAAAAATTTGGAATTTCGGAAATAAATGCCTATCTTTGCATCGTCAAACATTAACAACAACAAAAAAAAAGATTTACTATGGGTTGGTTCATTATTGTAGGAGCGCTCCTTGTTGTGAGCATTATCGTCGTCATTATCTGCGACCATTTCTACGTCGACATTTTTGGTGAGTGTTTTGCATTCATCGCATTCCTCTGTTTCCTCGCCCTGATTCTTATGGGCTGTTCCTTGATCAACAAGGAGGCGCGTTTCGACTCGTTCGTCAGGGACTATGAGGCCACCAAGGCGCTCGTCGAGAATTACCGCGGAACGGATTACGGAAACATGCAGGCGCTCACCGAGAAAGTAATCACGATGAACGAACGTATCTCGGAGCACAAGGCGTTCGTGGACAACAAACTGTCGGGCGTATGGTATTCCGAGAAGATTGCCTCGCTTGATCCTATCACTTTTGCGTATCCAGATACAAAAAATTTGGAATAACGAATAATTCTCAGTATATTTGTAACGACAAAATTTCACAAACTATGTTCGAAAATTTACAGAACTCCTTCAATGGCATGTTCGGCAAGATTCAGCCGGGCCTCTGCAGAATCACTATGAACGGCAACATCGCCGTCAAGTGCAGCAACAATCAGTACAAGGCTTACAACGTTGAGAAGGGTACCCTCACCAACGTCACCAGCTTCTCCTTCAACCTCGGCGACGAGATGTTCTTCGTAATCCCCACCAACAAGGTCGCGGTCGGCGATATCATCCTCGTGGGCGGACGCCCCAAGTGCGTCACCAAGGTCGACAAGAAGATTATCACCGTCATCGACTACGAGAACAGCGAAGTCCGTCAGGTCGTCCCTGAGCGCCACGTCTTCATGGGCAGCACCTACTTCTACGGTAAGATCGTGTCCATGTTCGGCAACTCCTTCAAGAAGGGCAAGGGCCTCGGCAACGTCATGAAGATGATGATGTTCTCCCAGATGATGGGCGGAAACGGCTCCAACAACGGCAACAACGGTATCGGACAGATGCTCGCAATGTCCATGTTCATGGGCGGAAAGGACAATCCGTTCGAGGGTATGTTCGACTTCGACCTCGACACTGACTTCAGTGGCGGAGACGACGACGAGACTGAAAAGACGGAGGAGTAGGCCATGGGAATGATCAACACCACCGATTACCCTTCCTACGCGAAGGTGACTCCCGTGGACGACTACGGACGTCCTATCGAGACTCCCGTCGACGAGATCGAGGAGACTCCCAAGGCCGAGATCGACGAGGCCCCCAAGGCTGAGGTTGACGAAAACAAAGCGGAGGTAGCGTAGTATGGGAAGCGGAACTTTCACAACTGCGAGCTACGCAAGTTATTCGACCTCCATGGGGAAGTCCTATGACTCGACAACTCGCCGCGTGTCCGGGCAGGTCTTCCACAAGACCAAGCTCGACGAGTCGCTCAACCCGCGCAAGTTCACACTCCGTGAGTGCGCGAACAACGACGAGCACCCCAATACGATTCCTGTAATCCTCGCGCTCGACGTGACGGGTTCCATGGGAAGCGCGTGCAAGGAGACCGCTGAGGCTCTCGGTGTAATCATCGCCGACCTCTACAAGAAGTACAAGGACATCGAGTTCTGCGTCATGGGTATCGGCGACCTCGCCTACGACGACGCGCCTATCCAGATGAGCCAGTTCGAGTCCGACGTACGTATCGCCGAAGCCCTCGACAAGATCTACATGGAGCACGGTGGCGGAGGAAACCTCTACGAGAGTTACACCGCAGCGTGGTACATGGGTCTTCACAGGACCAAGCTCGACTGCTTCGACAAGCAGGGACGCAAGGGTATCATCATCACAATGGGTGACGAACCGCTCAACCCCTACCTCCCCGTTCACGAATTGAACGAGAGCGCGAAGGCCAACGAGCAGGGCGACATTGAGACCGAGGCACTCTATGAGGCCGTCACCAAGAAGTTCGACGTGTACCACATTGCCGTCGACGACGTCCACGACTGTTACAGCCGTTACAAGAACCAAATCAAGGAGTCTTTCGGCAAGGTCCTCGGTCAGAGACTCAAGGTCTCCACCATCAACAACCTCTCGAACACAATCGTAGAGTGTATCTCGGACTCCATTGAGTCCTCAGGCGCCCCCGCCGAAATGCCGGCCAAGAGCGTCATCAACGAGAACGGAGAAATCACCTGGTAAAAAACCAAAGATGAAGGCGAGAATAGTAATAGGGTCCAACTACGGGGACGAAGGAAAGGGTACCGTGGTCGCAACATACACGAAGCGCTCGGACAATGTCCTCAACGTGCTCACGAACGGTGGTGCTCAGCGCGGTCACTCAATCCTCACCGAGGACGGAAGCATGACCTTCCAACACTTCGGCTCGGGAACCTACCACGGGGCTGACAATTACTATTCCCGCCACTTCATTCTCAATCCAATGCAGTTCGTACAGGAGTATGAGGCGCTTATCGTAAAGCCGAAGCGTATCTTCCGCGACGCGCAGTGCCTTTGGACGACCCCGTACGACTCAATGGCCAACCTCATTTCCGAGCAGTTGAAGAAGCGTCACGCCTCCTGCTGCATGGGAATCTGGAACACTATCAAGAGGAGCAGGGATATGAAGAACCGCGTTACGTTCGACGGCTTCATGAGAATGCCCGACGACATCGCGAGAATCAAATACCTGACCGCCATCAAGAACTACTACGAGCGGGAAATGCAGATTCCCGAGGCGTGGAAGTCCGTGTGGGACAGTCCGAATATGATGTATCACTTCATGAGCGACTGCCGTTTCATGGCGGGCCACACGATTGCCTGCGGTACCGGCTGCCTGTTCGACTACGAGAACGTGATTTTCGAGAACGGACAGGGCCTGCTCCTCTGCGATACCGGCCGTGACACCTACGACACCACACCGTCCAACACGGGCATCGAGTACGCGCTCGGAATTCTGAACGAAATCGGCGCGCGCCCCGAGGATATCACGGCGCACTACGTCACACGTCCGTACCTCACGAGACATGGCGACGGAAACCTCACCGACGAAAGTTCGCGTGGAAGGATTTCCTCCACCGTGGAGGAGGACAGGACGAACCACTTCAACGACGGACAGGGAGAGTTCCGCTACGGTCTCCTCGATATCCACTCCCTCAAGGACAGGATCGTGAGTGACGCCCGCGGAATCAACTTCGAACTCGAGGTCACACACTGCGACGAAATGGACCGCGTCGCGGAATTCAAAAAGGTCTTTGGAAACGTAAACACCTACGACAATCCTCTCGTATAAAAAGCACGAAACAATGTTCAGGAAAAAGAAAAAGATTGAGACAGGGAAACTGACTCTCGAGAAGGCGATGGAAATCGCGAAGAAGAAATACCCCGAGAAATACGAGGAGGTGGATTTCGGAGGACAGTTCGGGATACAGATGGTTGACCGCAACACCTTCCCGCGCACGAGGTATGCGTACAACCTTTACAACGGAAACATTTAACCTACAAATATCAGATGGAAGAAGAGAAAAACATCACCCCAAGCCAATACTTCGATTATCTCAAGGATGCGAAGAACCAAATCACGACCGAGGCGTTGAAGAAGTCTTACGGGACGTTCGTCGCCCTCGCCGAGAAATACAAGAGGCTCGGACAGAAGGAATCGCTCAAGAAGCTGTCCTTCCTCGTGGACACCCTCCTCAAGGAGGAGAAACTCATTGACCTCGGAATCACCACGTACGTCTACAAGAACGTAATCGAGGACTATATCACGAAGGTCGCCGACAAGGCGGTCAAGATTGTCGAGCTTTCCCGTTACATGAGGGAGGTTCCAGACGAACTCGTTGAAACCGTGGAGAAGACGCGGGATATCTTCGATGAGTTCTACGTGGTCTTCACCGACTATACGGGCAAGGAGGAGCGCAAGGTCGAGAAGGAGCGCCGCGACAAGGACCCTATCCTCTTCGGCGCGTTCAAGAACAACGCGAACGTCGCCGACAGGTTCTATTTCCTCGGCGATTGGATAGACGAGTACTGCGACCTCACCCTCGACAAGATGATTGAGGAGTACTCTGAGAAAATCGGGCACAGCCCGTCCGTGGAAATCAAGGTTCCCGAAAGCGCCGAGGAACTCCTCGAGGTAATGAAGGCCTACAAGCCGGACTGCTATGACGGGGCCGCAGTCGCTACATTCACCGTCTCGGACAATACGGGAATCGCGCTCCCCGTCGGACATTTCACCTATGAGGAGGAGCATGCGGAAAAGAAACACAGTTTCTTCGACAAGGTACGCAGCGTGTTCTCCCGCAAGAAATGATCAACGACGAGAGGATAGACCTCACCGAGAGACGTGATTTCCTCGGCCCGTCCGGTATCTTTATTGGACCGTCGTCAACCGAGCTCGCGGACTTCATAAACCGCGCGTATGACGACGACAACATGACGAACGACGAATACGATGCGTTGGTCCGTCACGAGGGCATTTTCGGACGCAGGAGACATTTCAATGAAAAACATGATGTATTCAAAGAGGCCGATGAAGCCTATTTGGAAGAAATGCAGACCCACTGTTTCCGTTGTGGAAAGGAGATTAGGGCGCCGTGGACCAAAAGGCATGACCTGTGTCCCGAGTGCGACGAAGCCATGAGGAATAAAATCCCATGGGATAAAAAAGATCAACTCGTCTCGTTCGGAGACAGCAGCGCAATGGACATGTTCAACCTGAGGTAAAAAACAAACGCACCCGCTCGGGTGCGTTTTTCATTTTAATTCGAACCAATATAGACCGTGTAGAAACTTGTCGACCATATCGTATCAGCATCCAACTCTACCACGTTGTCGAAATATAGCGTGTTGCTGTATATCTGCGTCGAGTCCCTGAATACCCTTATGTAGGTCGAGCCCTGCCCGTAATCAACGTGTACGCCAAAATATACGATCGGGTTGTCCGTGTAGGCCTCGAGCGTATCCTGATAGTCGTTGATATCATATCCTCCGTGCCATACCTGCATGCTGTCCTGTATGTATTGGCCGTATCCGTTGGGCTGGTCCGTCACGTATGCCTCTATGGTTCCGAGCGTTTGGCTGATCCCGTTCACGTATATCCTGACGTTGAGCGAGTACGAGGACGAGGTCCTCGCCGATATCGCCCCAGCGTGGAAATATTCCCCGTTGAAACCGAGGCACCTGAGCGGGATGTACCTGCTCCCCTCCGTCACCGAGCCCGCAGAAAATCTGCCGGTGTCAAGGTTCGACCTCCTGAGGTATTTCTTTCCGACGTTCGAGGAGGTTATCACAGACCCCGCGTTTATCCTCTTGTAGTATGGGATCCCGTGGGAGGTCATCGCCGTGTTGCCTGTCAGCGCCGTGTTGATTAGGACCCCTCCGTTCTCCTCGCATATACCGGACACGACGAACGTATGCCCGGAATCATACACCCTTGAACAGCAATACGCCTGGTTGAACTGATACGTCGCCCCGGGCCTGTACGCGCAGACCGCGGCGTAGACGGTAGACGACGTGCTTTCAAACACGAGCCTGTTGTCGTACGATAAGCCCGTTATCTCGAAACACGTGGAGGAAGCCGAAGTACCGGAGAGCGCGGCGTTCGCGGTATTCTGCGTCGTCCCCGTAGCCACCAATATCAGCCACGGGCTTGACGCGTTAGGTTGATCAGCCGTGTTTCCGAAAGGGTGTATCGTTACGGTTATTGGGTATTTGGCCATATATCTTTTTTGCTAACAATCTATCTCCCTATAAATACATTGCAGGCCCATCATCACGACGGGCCTGCAACACGCAAAAAAAGATGATATATGATGAATTAAGATAGAATTGCCAGTCCATAAGCGAAATTGTCAACCTTCTCGCATTGACAACGTTGGTCTAAAGTTGCTCGGTCTCCAACGAACCGGGCCCGACGTCCGGCCAAGTGACCACCACGTATTCCGAACTGTTCTCGAGTTCCGCGACACCGTATGTCGGGCCCTGAGAACCGCTCTCCCAGTCGATTCTCACCGACATGTTCGTAATCCCCGTCACGCTCGTGTAATACATGTCCATTAGCCATGTGTTCGTCGACCCCGCTGTGACCAACGCGAAATAGGCATGCACCGTCTGCGCCGATGTGACGTCAAGGAGGAACGTCATTTGCTGCGACGTACCTTTCGCTATCGGATACGGCGTGCATATAGCCGAGCCCGTCGCCCCAGACATGTGTCCGGCCGCAAGGGCCCTCGTCGTTCCCGTCGTCACGAGAAGCAGGCACGTCCCCTGCCCGGTATATGAAGGGCTCGCGCCCGGAAAATATGTTGATACGATAAAATGTCTTGTTGTTGGCATAATAGCCCTTTTGCTTAATAACTGTTATTATAAATATAGCATTTGCTTTCATTTTTGAAGCATTTATTATCTGTTTTGTAACAATCATTAAGTAAATGGGCAAAAATAAGAGCGGACACCCGAAGGTGCCCGCTTGCCGTTCATTGATAAACGGTGTGAGCATAGCGCAATTTATAATGATAGTTCGCCGCTAGCTTATTGTTATCTGTATCGTGCTTATGGACGTTGTCCCCGGCACGACCTGCCAATATATGAAATCGGCCATCATGCCGCTGAAGTACATTCCGTTGATTGACGTACTCCAAGAACCCTGATACGTCCCGTAACTCTTGACGCTTATGCCGAGGTCCGTGACGTTCGGAAAATATGTACCGGCCGAACCAAAAGACAAGTTTCCGTATCCTTGTGACCATGGTCCGGCTGATATGTAACCGCCCGTTTCGGCGACTTGCGTTTCACTTGTCTCCCCGTAGAACATCATCCACATTTGCACTTCGACGGTGAGTTCGTTTGAGGTTTGGTTGGAAATGTATATCGGGCACGAATAATCCGGGAACGTTATTGTATATCCGTGCGGCCGCACCAATGCGTCGTCGCTGTTCCACTTGAACGAGCCGTCATTAACGAAGCATATCTTTTTCCTCGAAAAGTACCTGTTACCACCATAGACGGGCCTTCCGTCGCCTGCAATCACACCGAACTTTCCGTTCAGTTCAGACGCCTTGACGTATGAATTGGTGTATCTGTAATTGATCGGATACGAAGAATCCCATGTTGCCGGGTCTTGGAATGTGGCGGCCTGCCAATTACTGCATAGGCTTTTCATAAAGTACGGATATTCCTTTGCGTGCGTGATATATTGGAACGTCTCGGTAAGGTAAGGGTTCCCCACGTCCCCCGTATATCTTGGAGGGACATAACATTTCGCATAAAGGATGTTCTCGTTACTGCTTGACGATATCTGGCTCCCCGATGAGAACTGATACGCGCAACCGGGCCTTATCACCGCCACCGCTACGCTCACGTTGTATGTGTTTGAGGTTATCAGTATCTCTCCCGTCGACTTTCCCGGGCAGCAAAGGCATTTTGAACTTCTGTTTTCGCCTGACAGGACGCTGTTCGCATTCGCAACGCTCGTCCCCGTTGCTATCATATACAGATATTCGAACGCGGTCAGATCCTCGGGGTCCGTCGTATAAGGCGCGACGCCCGTGGATCCTGAGAACGTGGTGTATATTTTAAGCGTGTATCCGTAGGCCATGTTTCATTCAATCAATCACTATAAATATTATGACAGATTTCTTTCTCCGTATTTATTATAAGGTATAGATTCGATAAAAGAAATGAGTTTGTTCAGAAAGATTGTCGACAGCGGAGAAACCTACACGGCGGAAGACTTCCTCAACGAGGATGGTGTAAACGCCGTGTTCTCCAACGAAAGCGGCGCCACTATCAAGATAGCCGCGGTGTGTGAGGATAATGGATTTATCCGCACAAAGACGTTGATCATAGAGCATGACAAGGAAAACGGTTACGGGAATTATCAGGAAACGGTGTCTGATTTTTTCGGAACCCTCGGGGAACGCATATTCATGATAACGGTAAGGTATCAGATTCCGCCACATCGCGGCAATGAAATCCAACAGTAAGTTATGGCGAACTATTATTATCCCATAAACGTGAATATAACGCAGTCCGGCGCAACGGCGAACCAGCCGAGCTGCGGGAACCCGTATTTGATACTGGTGGCGACGGCGACCACCCTTGGGAATGCGCAGACATACCTGTCCGGCACTTCCACCTCATACGGTTGCTTCGAGATAACGGGCACCTCGGGTGAGAACAGGCTCGTGTTCTTAGCCACGTCCGCAACGGTCTATGTCGCGGTATGCGCGGTCAGGCCGGGTTGCACTTATTATTTCGAAAACAGTTACTGCGGGCGGGTATATTCCTCGGGGCGGACATTCAGCGTAAAATGCACGATATCGGAGAATGGAAACGCGTTATACTCAAGGGCCGCGAGCGCGAGCACGTATTGGACTTCGCACGGCGTCGTGTACAACAAGAGATACGGAACCACCGCGATATCGGGTTCATACGCGAACAAGCCGTACATAACGCGGTCCACGGCCCCAACGCAGATGTCTATCAGCACCGCTTTCTCCACGAACCAATACGTTCCGGTAAAGAACGTCGGACATAGCGGAAGCGTGTGTCATGCCGGAAGCATTTCAGCCCGCACGATAACCACGTACTCCATACCCGTGTCATTATATGTTGATAGCGTAAATGGCTCCTTCGGCACAATTGAAATCTATGTCTCGGACCAACCGAACAATTACGGTTCCGCGCAGGACAGCATGCAGATATGGCACTCTTACGGAACGATAATAAACGGGGACAGCGATACGCTGTATTGCTACACGGACTCGCCGGTGATATATCTCGGAGTCCACGTGGACTATTCCGTACAATCGTACCTGAGGATATTCAGGGACGGCACGCAAATAAGCGGTGGATATTTTTCCGGATACCAATGGGAGATTGAGCTTACGTCCGCTGATATAGCTTCCGCGACCGGTTTCACGGTCCATTTCAGCGGAACGTAGCGAAACCGACGACAACGGCAAGAAAAATAGAACCCCATTCCCGAAAAGAGGATGGGGTTTTTCCGTATTGGTTATGTAGCGCCGCGCTACCTAGTAAATAAATAACGGGACGGGTGGTACTGCTTTTATTTTGATTTGTTGATCAAAACCGCTATATTTGCAGCAGTTAAAATTTATTAACAATTAAAATTTGTCCAATATGAAGAAAAACTCTTTCATTGTTTTTTCAGGAAGGGAGATGTTTCGTCTCCTTGTCAGGAACGAGTACAACCGGGCCGTGGCGAAGTCCGATTATAAAAACAACGACTATTTCGCCGCGTCGTCCGTAAGAAGGGGCGAGAAGCGTGTCAGGGATATCGTGAAGTCTATCACGATAAACGGGTGGAAGGATTACACGGTTTATGTCTACAAGAAGGATGGTGTGTATATCCTCCTCGACGGCAACACGAGACGTCAGGCCCTCGACATCTGCGTCGAAACCGGAATCCTCAACGACTATCCCGCATGGTCCGCAAGGGACCTGTCAAGCGAGGTGAATCCGGACACCGGCAAATTCTACACATTCGAGGAAGCGCAGGAGTACGTCGAGCATGCGAACATCCACGCGCAGAAACCCCACACGGCGACCGACATTTTCGAGTCCCACGCAAAGATGGGAAGCAAGATGTGTCAGGCAATCTGCGACCTTGCAAACTCCCACGGCATTCCGACCACCATCGTCTCCGATCTTATGTCGGGTATCTGCGGTTCATCGAGGGAGAACTACGTTATGCGCGTAGTCAAGATGCCCGTTGACAGTGAGCGCAGGAAGGATATCGAGAATATCCTTGACATTATCGACGTTCTCGACGCCAACAGGGCCGACAACGTCCCCGATTCCTTCAAGAAGGACAACCACTGCGCACACGCCATCGAGAACGTCTACTTCTTCTGCAAGCACTACGGCGTCGCGGATGAGTTCTGTTCCCTGATGAAAGCCGCCGCCCCCATGCGCAAGCCCAGCCCGTTCCTCCATTTCTTCGACGTGGAGCAGACAGCAGCCATGGTCGACCACCTCCTCTACATGATTGATGTGAACGCCTACTTCAAGGGTTACGGCCAGAAGCGCGTACGCAGCCTCCTCACCGCCATTTCCGACGCTCTCACCGCCGGCGGTGCAATGAAGGGTATCTCCGACTTCCACACGGACTTCAAGTTCAAGAAGAAGGGGCTCATCCTTGAGTCGTATTACAAGAAAGCCGTGTAGACATGGGAAAGAGCAACGACACATTCGTACTGTACGATGATGGTGAGCGCAGGTTCACCTGTACGTTCAAGAACTGCCAGAGGGGCTCGCAGAACGTAGTCTACCGGATCCTCACCGACGACGGAATGACCTATATCGGAAACGCCGGCCTCGAGGGAATCCTCGGGCGCCTCAGGCAGTACCCACACGAGTGCTCCGCCGTGTGGAACAGGATAATCAAGTCCGGCCACTGCACGATAACGGTCCTCGGCTACGAGTTCGACACGAAGAAGAGGTACCTCCTCGAGAACAAGCATATCTTCGAGGCCGCCAAGGCCCGGCTCAGGGAGAAGGGGTACAACGGGAACTACTCGCCGACGCAGGTCAACATCCTCTTCCCCGAGGTGTCGGACACGCTCCTCAACAAGAGGCTCGACAGGTGCAGCGACCTCACGTACGCGATAGCGCACAAACTCGTGTAGCGGGTTTCAACACGACAGCCCCGAGAAGGCCGATTCCGAGGCCGTAGGGACGCTTTAAGGACAAAGACGGGTAAACTCCCGTCTTTTCTGTTTTATGGCCTCAGAGGGGCCGAAAATCACAATATATTGTGAAATGAACTGGGAACCTGTGGTCAGGAAAAGGGAAACGGTATGGAAATCACAATAGGTTGGGATTTTTGATCAAATGCATATTTTTCCGTCAGCGTCACCTTGACAAGTGGGGATATTGGGAATTATATACCCGTTGTCCAAAAAAGTGTATAAGAAAAGCCGCAGGTTAGTTCCCGCGGCTTATTCATTATATGTATTTCCCATCATTTGCCCTTGTTCCACTTCTTCGCGTTCTGTGCGAATATCGCCCTCTTCCTCGTAAGCGGATTCTTGGAGTGCGTCAGTTCCTCGGTGGACTTGCCCGTCGCCTTCTTCGTGGCGTTGAACTTGCCCTTGTTCTCATCCTTTATATGGATACCTTCTTCCGCAACCACATCGGTTTTCACTTTCCGTGTATTTGGCTTTCTTCCGTTCGGGAAGAAATGTTTGTGGCGGAACTCGGAGAATGCGGGGGAACCATTCTCAGCCGCAATACCATCTATAAGGTCATAGACGTATCCCCACTCTTCCGTGTTTTGGCCGTAAAGCAGCAAAACCCAAATGTCAGTACCTTCCACGTACATGGTTCTGAGGAAATGGCTTCTGAAACGGCATTTATCCCAATTGCAGCATTTGATCCCTAAATCATACCATAAGTCCTCTTCAACGCAATCGACGCTGTTGCCGATGTTTGCTTTCAAGAACTCGTTAATCTTGTCTATTGTCCTTTGTTCAGATAAGCTCTCTCTTATCGCTTTCCTGAATTGCGCTTCGGTGATTATCATATTCGATGATGGTTTGTAATAAATACCATACTAACCCGCGTCTCTTATATTTTCATCGTTAAAATTTCATCCCGGAAAATTTTTGGAAAAAGGTACTACTCGGGAAAGAAGGGGGTGGGGGTGAAAAATTTTTGGGATTTTTTTTGGTTGGAGGGGGGTCTCGAAAATTCAGGCCAAAAATCTGGCCGGAAATTCATGCGCGCAATAGCCCCCCCGTGTTTTGGGGTCAAGGGGGAGGTGAAACGTAGGGGGGACTTACATAGGGGGGTCTTGGGGAGGGGCTCCCCCCGTCTGTCACGGGGGTGGCAGCCACAGGATTCATCTGAAAAAACATCGCCAAATCCTTGGAAATCTCGAGAATTTTTTTATATTAAGACAATATAATACTGTATCCCGCCGCGGGCGGAGGATTCTTGCCTGAACTCGGTTAAAAACATAAATCACTGAAAATCAATCAGTTAAGACTGCCGTCAGAATGGGCAGGCACGCTGACAACGCATGGGCGAGCCCGGGAAGGAGAAGACGTCGAGGCCGGTGGGGCATGAAGCGTAGACCAGGGCGAGTCGCCTGAGAACCAGCATGCAGCGGCTGTTTACATTGTACTAATATAACAATTTCCATGACTTTTCCAAATTTTTCTCGAGGATCGGTGAAAGAATTTCGAGGCTTTTCCGTATAATATATTACAAGGGTTTCGGAACGGCACCGCAAAGATTTTTCACCAAACTATTGCACAGTTCAAATTTTTTGCTTACCTTTGCAACAGAAACAAGAAGTAAAACCAAAAAAATAAAAGAAAGATATGGCAAGAGCTATCAACACCACCGCGAACGGTCACAACGTTTACCGCACCAACAACTTCGACAGACTTTGCGCTGACATACGCAACGCGCAGATGCTTTCAGCCGCGGAACAGGACAGCCTGCTCAGGGCGTACGCAACCGCGAGCGAGGAGGAGAAGATATCCATTAAGGAGAGGGTTACGAAGTCCAACCTGCTCTTCGTGCTTTCCCTTGCGAAGAAGTACACGGGTGACGCTGACCTTATCAGCACGCTTGTATCGCTTTCCGCTTTCGGAATGTACAAGGCCGTCGAGAGCTTCGACCCGGAGCGCGACTTCCGTTTCCTTTCCTATGCGGTGCATAAGATTCGCGCTGAATTCTCGGAGTACTTCCGCAGCGAACACGACATCGTGCGCAGGAGCAACGGTGCCGTTATCGGGAACAAAGACCTCAAGGTGGCGGAGCGTCTGTTCGCGGAGCTTCAGAGGGAGCCGAGCGAGGAGGAGATTATGGACGCCTTGCAGGCGGAGTACGGAATCGAGGTGAAGTGCAAGACCGACATTATCAGAGTCAAGACCGACTCGCTTTCCGACAAGGTGGACGAGGACGGGGCGGAGCGTGCGGAGGTCGGGGAGATTGCCGTGCGTACCGCGAGCTCCAATGCATACGAGGAGGAAGTGGAGCAGGAGGACGCGGAGTACAAGGTCGCGAGGTTGCTTGCCGCGCTGCCCGTGAAGAATCGCGACATTCTCACCCGTGCTTTCGGTATCGGCTACGACAGACCGCTTGAAGACGCGGAAATCGCTGACGAGCTCGGATACACCGCGGAGAACGTGCGCGTGTTGAGGAAAGAATCCTTGAAGACCTTGCGCAAGGTCGCCCGTGCATACGGGATTGCTATGTAGGCCACGCAGGCCACGTGCAGGTGAAAGGCGGACTGAGAAGTCCGTCTTTTTTTTGTTCATCTTTTTCCCGAATCGCTTGGAAATGTCATGATTTTTTTTATATTAAGGCAATATATACGCGAGCCCGACGGCGTCGAGGCTTCGTTGACCAGAGTGCTAAGTCGTTGTAAATGAATGAGTTAGAGATACAGTTGGGACCACGCTGCGGCGGACGTGACCCGGGTCAGCGCTCTGAGCATGGCTGGCGACTTGCCTTTACCGGCCAGGGCACATCTGTCGTCAGAGTCCTGAGCCCCAGGAAGGAGGACCTGTTTATATTGTATATAATATAACATTTTCGTCGACAATTCCAAATTTTTCACGAGTTATTTTCCTTGAAATTTTTTCGGGCAAACCCTTGTGTATGTCAGATTTTTTTACTACCTTTGTACAAGAAACAAAGAGATAGACACTATGAGCCTTTTTCCCCAAGTCCTTGACAAAATCCACAACGGATTGCAGATTACCTTCACCCCGAACAATGTCGCTTACGGAGACCGCTTCCTTATCTTCTCCGCACACAAGAAGACAACGGTTACCTTCCACACCAACCGAGTTCCCTATTGGATTGACTTTGACGGAGACGAGCCTATGCTCCTTGAAGATTGTCCCGAAAGTTTCTACGAAAGCATATTGAAGAACATAAAGTAGAAGTCATTTTTGCTGTAATCATATATTAAGTTAGGGGGATTGGCCACGCAGTGATTGCGTGGCCTTTCTTTTTTTTTTTATCCCGTGGTGAGTGGGAGGTAGCCGAGTTCACCGGTTCATCGCACACGAGTGGTGCTGTGGCGGACAGGAGTTTCTCTGAAAAAAGTCGTCCAAACCCTTGGATTTCTCGATTTTTTTGTTATATTAAGACAATATAATACCTCGACGTCCGCCGCCTTCACGGTATCCGAGGCGAGATAAGTCGCTGATAATGAGTGAGTTACACGCACGCTTCGGGACCTGACTGCAGCGGGAAGACGCCGGTCACCCGGGTCTACCCATCGACAGAGCGTGGTAGAGGCGTGGTCGGAGTTCTGTGCGAATCGCCATTTTTTCGCGAAAATCCTTGGAAATGTCGATTTTTTTGTTATATTAAGGCAATATATGCCTGCTGGCTGAAGTCGTCAGAACTGTAGTATCAGGGTTCGTAAGTGGCTGAAAATCAGTGCGTTATAAAAAGGAGGAAAACATGTGAATTTCCTCAGGATTCTCGAGATTTGAACCCTTTTCCTAATGCACTATAAATCAATGAGTTAGAGGTGTGGATTTGGGTGAATGGTCGCACGGGAGAGGCATGCAGCGCTCGCATCATCCTACATCATCTCTGCATCATCGAACTTGAGCGTGGCTTGGCAATGAAGTCGCCTCGAGGTAACGGGCTGCCTGCTGTTCTCGGACAGGGGCAAGAAGCCTCCGGCTCGAACGACGCCGCGTATACATTGATATAATATAACAATTTTCGTCAGAATTCCAAATTTTTCGGGGAGAAAGTGAAGTGTCAGTATGTTGATTTTTTTGACGGATTCCCTTGGAAGTGTCAAATCTTTTTGCTATCTTTGCATTAGGAAAACCAATAAAACACATTGTATATGGAAATGCTGAACAGAGTTGAACTTCGTGGCGTGGTCGGTAACGCACGGACGATGAAAGTGTCGGAGAGCGAACTCACCCGTTTCTCCGTGGCAACGGACTACTTCTTCAAGAACAAGGACGGAGAGGCGGTGGTGGAAACCACTTGGCACTCGGTTATGGCTTGGGACAAGGGATTGTCCGAACTCAAAAGGGGCGACAAGGTTGAGGTTGTCGGGCGGATACGCAATACCCGTTACACGGACTCGGAGGGAATGGAGCGCACCTCAACGGAGGTCGTAGCGAGCGAGGTCAAGGTGTTGTAGAGTGGAACTCAACAGAGAGAGTGGGCAGGCACGAGGTGCTTGCCCTTATTTTTTTTCTGAAAAACACAGGAAAATCCTTGGAAATCTCGAGAATTTTTTTATATTAAGGCAATATATTGACGACAGCTGCGGCGGGCGGACAGTATCGGGCTTCGAGTTAAGTCGCTGAAAATGAATGAGTTAGAGCGCACGTTTACTCCAGACAGCGGCGCCTTCACCCGGGTCACCATGGTCTGACGAGCGTCTTGGCGATTCACCGGTAAATGTTCGGGTAAATGTCGGTAAATGTTTTTGAAAATAAATTTGGAAATGTCGGAAATCTTGCTTACCTTTGTATCAGCAACAAGGAAACAAAGTCAAACAAATAAAAAGCAAGAGTTATGAAAAGAGAAAACAACAATCCGAGATTCGTCTACCCTATGTCTATGCTGAACAAAATGTTCACTCCCGAAGAGGTTGAGAAGATGTCCGAGAGGGACTTCAACGAGAGTGACGAGTTCTTCCACTTTGACGAGGACGAGGGGTGGATAGAGAGTTTCAACGAGGAGGATTTCAAGTTCTACAACTCCGCAATGCCTACGGACAAGATTCTCCTCAAAGTCGCTTAGCCGAGGTCAAGGAAAGTCAGAGAGTGGGGCGCACCGAAAGGTGCGTCCTTCTTTTTTTCTGTAAAAAGTGTTCGAGATGTTTGGAATTCTCGAGATTTTTTTTATATTAAGACAATATAATCCTGTATCCGACGGCGTCGAGGCTTCTTCACACGAGAGCGTAAGTTACTGAAAATGAGTGAGTTATGAATACTGTACGGGCCCGCAGCAAGCGCCTTCACCCGGGTCACCATGGTTAGGGCCCTGAGGCTGGCGCTGGCCGGTCATCAGGACGACTGTACCTGGCAGTCACCGCCCTGAGCAACGCGGGCTGCCCGCTGTTTATATTGTTATAATATAACATTTTTCTCGAGAATTCCAAATTTTTCCTTGCTTTTTTACGGGTTGCAGAAAATTAAAATAAATTTGCAAATACGGATTTTTTTGCTTACCTTTGTAACAGAAACAAAACGAGAAAGAATATGAAAAGGAACATTGTCAAGGACTGCGTGCTTTACGATTCACAAGCCGACTACACCTACGAGGATTACTGCGAGAACTGCGAGGACAACGGGATTGAGCCTAAGGGCGAGGATTCTGACGATTATTGGGATTTCGTTTCCCGTATGCGTGACAACGACTTCGACGACTTCAAGTGCAATATGGAGTATTCCTCCTTCAAAGGTAAGCCGTGTATGATTACGGGAACGCTCGGACTTTGGCACGGACGCCCCGATATTGTCCCCGTCCTTTGTGACGATATTATGGAGGCCATTGAGAAATGCCTCGACAACAACTTCGCTTTCGAGTGCGAGATTGTGCTGAACGAGGGACACCTTGATGTGAATATCCACCACCACGATGGTACCAACTGCTTCGAGATATGGCTTCTGTCGAAGAAAGGGCAGAGAGAGGTCGAACGCCCGATATACAAATGGGAAAAGGACTATGAGCCGAAAAGGGATTGGTTTAAGTTAATCAACGGGTATTTATTTTAGAACAGAACACATGATTGGGGATTGCTCCGTGCCGAGAGGTACGGGGCTTTTCTTTTGTATGTACTCAATCGAGTACCTGGCAGTCACCATCCTGAGGAACGCGGGCTGCCACCTGTTTATATTGTGATAATATAGCAAAAAGATCGAGAAATGCAAATTTTTCTGCGATGATTTGGTTTTTGATCAAAAGATTCCTATGAGCGATGTTTTTACATCAATTTCCTGTTCGGATCCTTGGAATTCTCATGAATTTTGTTATATTAAGACAATATAAAACAGTATCCTGCGGCGGGACTCTCCGCCACAACAGTATGCTAAGTTATTGTAAATGAGTGTGTTACGCATACGGCCGAAGAAGACCAGCGCCGGCGTCTTCATGCTGAGCGTGCATGGACGTCTGTCATCGCTCGCCATGAATTGCGTGAAAATAAATTTGCATATTCAAAAAATTATTCTTACCTTTGTATCAGAAACCAAAAGGAACAACATTATGGCAAAGTACATTACACTCCGCAACTTCTTCGCAGTGGCCGCTATGGTCGGACTTGTCGCTCTCGCTTATCATTGGGGGCCGCTCGGTATCCTTCCGCTCGGTGTGGCGGTGCAGTGGGCGCTTGAAAGAAAATGGTAAAATTATTTGCGTATGTCAAAATTTTTCCTTACCTTTGTACAAGAAACGAAACACGAAAAGAATATGACACAAGCAGAACTCCACTTCCTTGAAAGAATGCCAATCCTTATGAGGGATTTGGTTGAGCAAATCAAAGACCTTACCGAAGAGGTAAAGGAACTCAAAGAGGAAATCAAGAACAAATCAAACAAATAGCACTATGGGTTACACACATCATTGGAAATTCCGTGACGATATCGCCCCTGAGGAACTTGAGAACGGGGCGGAGAAATTCGCAAAAGCCGCACATCTCGGAGTCAAACTCTGCAACAAGGTACGGGAAAGGGGAATCGAAATCTGCGATGGGGCAGGCGGCCCGTTCCGTCCCGCGTTCTGCGGAATAAAGGTCGTATTCAACGGGGACGCTACCAAGGGCGAGGAATACGAAACCTTTGAAATGCGTTCGGATGACGGGGGTTACAACTTCTGCAAGACGGGTGAAAAGCCGTATGACCTTCTCGTATGCCTTATGCTCCTTGCGTTCAAGCACTTCTTCGGTGACGACTTCATTTATTGGTCGGACGGAATCACCAAGGAGGCGTACGAGAATCGGGAGAACAACGCCTATTGGAAGCAGATAGGTTTTGTCCCCAAGGGCGTGGACAAGGGTTGGGCAACCGCCTATGAGGTTTGGGAAGAGGTGAAGAAGGAGCAGGGGTTGGAGTAGCAACCGAACACAAGAGGAAGAAATCAGTCGGAAACGGCTGATTTTTTTTTTGCTTTAGCGACAGAAAGATTTGGAATTCTCGAGAATTTTTTTATATTAAGGCAATATAAACAGCTCGAAGGCGGCGGGCGGACAGTATCGGGCTTCGAGGTAACGTATTGTATATCAGATAGTTAGAGCGCACGCTTACTCCAGACAGCGGCGGACGTCACCCGGGTCACCTGTTCAGGACGGGCGTCCATGCTGGTCATGACCGGTTATCATCATTCTTCAGAAAAATTTGGTAATGTCAGAAATTATGCTTACCTTTGTATCAGATAAAAGAACAAGAGATATGGAAAAGAACAAAATGCACATCACCGCAAGTCAGGACAAGGTTATCGGACTGACCTTCAATGAGCAGGGTAAGAAACCCTACAACAGAGAGAAGAGTTGGATTATCGCAGAGGCTGGCGGGCCGCAAATGTCCGAGGACGGGCGCGAGTGGTTTATCGGGGACTTCATTGCCCACATCTACCGCAAGGGAGTTTTCCGTTTCAATGTCAAGTTCGAGCGAATCGGGAATCACCAATATGTCGCAGTAGACCATAAGAAAGTCGCATAGCAAATACATTGGCGGGTATGGAGAGAGCCACCGGGAAACCGGTGGTTTTCTTTTTTACATCACGGCGGAGTATCCTGAGGACGCCGCTGCGACGACAGTTTATATTGTACTAATATAACAAAAAAATCGAGAAATCCAAATCTTTCTCAGACTTTCTACGGTACCAAAAATAAATTTGCGTATGTCAGATTTTTTTCTTACCTTTGTATTAACAAAAACAAACACAATAAGTTATGGCAAAGAAACAAGAATTCAATGACGTCCCTCAGCCGAGGGTTGAAATCCACAACCTGACCCTCAAAGAACTCTACAAGGAAATCGGGCTCGCTATCAAGCAGGGGCTTGGCGACAAGAAAGTCCTTATCACTGACGACGACGAGTGCAACGGCTTCCACTGCCTTTACCACTCCGTGACCGAGACCAACAAGGACTTTCTCTACTGCGCAGGTCTGCCGTGCGGCGTGACCCCCAAATCGTTCCTGAATGACTACGTAATCCTTGGGTAGTATGAAAATCAGGGTAAGTATCACTGAGACCTCCTGCGGTGCCGTGACCGTTGATGTTCCCGAGGGAGCGAGCGAGGACGAAATCTATGACGCCGCTTATGAGGCGTACTGCGAGGGTAATGCTTGGTTCGGAGATTCCAACTTTGACGTGAGGGGTTGGGAAGAAGAATAGGCGAGACCACGAGACAATGAGAGAATCCGTACCGAAAGGTGCGGATTTTTTCGTTCGGATACTTGCAAATGTCGATTTTTTTGCTATATTAGGACAATAGATGAGCGCCGCAGCGTCGTCGATCACCTGTTCCCACAGTCTGTCGTTCCTGGTGAAAAATTCATTCAGAAAAATTTGGCAGTCTCGGATTTTTTTCTTACCTTTGTAACAGAGAACAAAACCAAATACATTATGAAAATGCAGGAAAGACAAATCGAGCGAATCGCTATCATTGACCACGACAACCACCGCCTTATGATTGAGGATGTGGATATGGACTTGGTGAACCGTTCTTACAACGGAGAGGAGGAAGCCTATATCCTTGACAACTACGAGCTCGGAGAGCATTGGACTTGGGAGTGGGTGACTGTCACCGAATACTTCCCCGTTGAGGACGGAGACCCTATCGAGGTTGAGTTTACAGAACTTTTGTAAGAAAGTTTTGGTATTCTCAACTTTTTTACCTATCTTTGTATCGGAAACCAAAAGAACAAGTGTTATGAAAAAGATTTTCTCTATCAACGTTCCCGGCCGTCACGGCTATTCTTTCGCAGTCAAGTGCGACACTTCCTACAACGAGGACACCGTAATCGACCTTGCGGCAGAATCCGAGCTCTTCAATGACCCGGAGGACGCAGACTATGCGACTGCCGAGGACATTACGGACAGCGACTACGACATTGCCGCTTTCAAGAACAGCACCTATTCCCTGTAAGGCTATGGACGGACAGGTAATTATCAAACTGCAAGCCGACAACGGGAGTGTTGCCGACTTCCTGCGACAACTCGCAAACGAAATCGAGGCGGTGGACTCCTACGAAGATGTGGAGGACTTCGAGACCGCTATCGGGTGTGTAATCAGCGTGGAGGAGGAGTAGGCTATGGCAAAGAAAGTATCCGAACTCTACGCAGAGGAAATAAAGCGTCTCAAAGGGAAACTCATTGAAGCCGCCACGTACGCCCTTGCCGAGAAAGGCGTGTCCGGTTCGTACTGCAACCCGAACAACTACTTCACGGCTTTCCCCTGCAACGGACCCGGCGAGAAGGAGCAGCAGGTGTGGGTGGACGAACCGGTGGACACCTGCGGTGGAACGCAGCCCTGCCTTGTCACGAGCATAGAATATATCGAGAACGAGGGGCTTATCGTGCATTGCACGGACAACAACGTTGGGCAGTGGGACATTCTCGCAACCTCAATGGCTATCGAATCGCTCTACAAGATTCTCGAATACCTCGACAACTGCGAGCCTTTCAACAAGGCAGAGTAGCAGATAACGCACAAACGGAAAGAACGGCACAGGAATGTGTCGTTTTTTTTTGTTGCGATCCTTGGAATTGTCGATTTTTCTGTTATATTATAGCAATGTAAACAGCCAGTCTGGCTTCGTCGGACAGACTTGCCCTGGTATCATCTCGTGCGACGAACGACGGGGCTCGCGTTATATTGTACTAATATAACATTTTTCTCGAGAAATCCAAATTTTTCGGGGGTTAATTTTATTTGCATAAGTCAGATTTTTTTCTTATCTTTGTATCAGAAAATCAGAGAGTTATGAAGAAAATCTACAAAGAAAACCTGCTCGGAAAGAGCGCGTTACTGTGGGCGTTGAACTGCGCCTTTGACCTGAACCGTGGCCTTGGCACGGACAATCTGTGGGAGAACGACATTCGTTTCAACTTTGACGGGCACAGGTGTAAGCTCCTTTCCATTGACAAGGTGGATTACAACAACGGCACAATCACTATGGTCGTGCTTGCAAAGGGCAAGGAACTGAAAGAGTGGACGGACATTCGTCTCGCGTTCAAGGCACACCACTTCCGCTATGAGACGCTACGCAAGATTGTGGAAGAGTTCTATATGTGCAGTAACGCCTGCTACAACGACACTTGGGGGGACGATGTGGACGGCTTTATCACCGACAAGTGCGCGGATTGGTTTGATTCCTACGATTCATTTAATTCTTAAAGATATGAAAAGAAACGAGAAACTTTGCAACGAGTTCAAGGGGTTGACTATCTACGATTCTGAGAACGAGCAGTTCCCTTACTTCGTGGAAGAATGGGACGAGTGCTTCACCTACGAAGAAATCAAGGAGAATTGGAGAGAAGATATGGACTTCGCCAACATTGACACCGAACAAGAGCGCACGGCAGAAATGCCTTGGGATTACGGCAGACATTTCGAGTAGCGCACGGGCGACACAGGGAAAGGGCAATCCGAAAGGGTTGCCTTTTTTACATCCCGGCCAGGGCCAGAGTCACTGGTCTGAGCATGCTGGCGTCGGGGCTGTTTTATATTGTCGTAATATAACATTTTTATCGACATTTCCAAATTTTTCGGGCAGTTTTTTCAGAGCGAAATAAGTCGGATTTTATTTGTTTTTCTCGGATTTTTTGCTTATCTTTGTATCAGCAAAACAGAAAGAAAAAGAGTATGGAAAAGAAATTCAGAGTTATCTACGGACACGCACGGAGCAAAAACCGCCTTTACACCGACTTCGTGGCTACGGAGGAGAACGCGGCTATCGTGGCAAGGGCGATTGCAAAGGGGCAGGACGCGGATTGGTGCGTCTATAAGGACTTCGCTACGGGTGAGGAGATACTTCTTTGGGATTGTATGTAGGAGGGCGTGGCTATGGCAAAGAGTAGCAACTACACGGGTTACGCAAAACCCAAAAGGGATGGGACGCTCGAGGCGGTGTCCTCCTACGAAAGAGTAGGTATGTATCAGCCGTGCCTTTACGTGGAGAACGGAATCGCTATAAGCCTATTGGTGGGCGGTTTCTCGAACGCAAGCGGAACGCCTATCAGCAAAAAGGTCGATGTGGAAATTTTTCAGCCTAAATGTGCGTAATATGACGGGCATACTTGACATTGAGAATTGGTGGAGGCACAACGGGTGCTATGACCGAGAGCAGGCGAGCGGAATTCCCTACGTACGGAACGGAAAGAAAGAGCCGATAGGCGAATACCTTGCAAAGACTGACGAATGGTGGGCTTCATTGTCCATTGAGGAACGCAAGCAGGTTTACTACGAATTTTTTGAAGAGGTGTAAACCGAACAACACGAGAGAAAAAGGAAATCATCACGAGAAATCGTGGTGATTTTTTTTGTGAATTGTTTGGAATTCTCAGGAATTTTGTTATATTAAGACAATATAGAGGCGGCGTCGAGCGTGCGATCCCCTGTTCTCCACAGTAATGGGCTTTGATGAATTTTTTTTTGAAATTAACTGCAGAAAAATTTGCATAATCCAAATATTTTGCCTACCTTTGTATCAACGAAATGAGATAATAAAAACTATTTAAGATTATGGCAAAGAACTCCAACCTCCACGCAGCAAAGGTAGCAAAGAACGATGAATTCTACACAATGCTCACCGATATTGAAAAGGAAATGTCCCACTACAAGGACTTCTTCAAGGGCAAAGTCGTTTACTGCAACTGCGATGACGCACGGGAATCCAACTTCTTCAAATACTTCTCCAAGAATTTTGAATTCTTGGGACTCAAGAAACTTATCACCACCGGCTACAAAGCCGAGGGCAAGGGCGTTGTGCTTGTCTATGAGGGTGACAAGAACGGCAACCGCAAGGTTGAGGATGAGGAAATCGAAGTCCGTGAACTTGAGGGCAGCGGTGACTTCCGCTCCGAGGAGTGTATCGAATTCCTTAAGGAAGCCGATGTGGTTGTTACCAATCCGCCTTTCTCCCTGTTCCGTGAATATGTCAAGCAACTTATGGACTATGGGAAGAAGTTTATCATTATTGGCTCAATGAACGCCATCACCTACAAAGAGATTTTCCCTTATCTTAAGGATAATAAAATGTGGCTCGGTGGTAGCGGTATCAAAGATATGGCTTTCAAAGTCCCTTCCTATTACGAGGAACGCTCTACTCGTTCTTGGGTAGATGAGAACGGACAGCATTGGCGCAGTCTTGGAAACGGCTGTTGGTTTACCAACGTCGAACACAAGAAACGCCACACCCCCATCGACTTGTACAAGCGATATTCAAACGGCTATCCGAAATACGATAACTACGATGCTATTGAGTGCGGAAAGGTAGCGGAAATCCCTATGGATTACGATGGCGTTATCGGAGTACCTATCACTTTCCTTGACAAATATTGCCCCGAACAGTTTGAAATTGTGGATATAAATCCTCATTTTTTCAGCCTTGTCGAGAAAGGGCTTGAAAAGCCCAAACAACTTTCGCTGAAATCTTATGGATTAAAAGACCCTTACGCAAGAATTTTAATTAAACGCATCGTTTAACAAAGATTCTCACATATTTTCTTACCCCATTTATTTCGCAATAGCAATTGCCATTTTTGAAGGGGATACCTGCCATTTCATAATGATTGCTGATTCCCACAATTTCAAACTGCCTTATTAGACACATTTTTTCTTAAAATAGTTTAATCATTTCGTTAAAAGAATCCGTATCGAAAGATGCGGATTTTTTTGTTTTTTTCGATTTTTTTGCTATATTACACAATATGATCAACAGAACAGCGGCGGGCGGAACAGGTTATCAAGAAAGTGAAAATAAATTTGGAAATCAGAGACATTTTACTTATCTTTGTAAAAAGAATAACGGAATGGAAAAAGTAAGAGAACACTTCACAAAAGCAGAATCCAAAGGATTTTCAAAGATATATCCAACGTGGCCCGGTGTTAAAGTTACATTTAAGGAATATGCGGAAAGTGTGTGCGGCTATCACCCTGACGGAATCAAACAATACTTTATTCCTGGTGTAAAATCGCTAAACCACGATGAACTATCAAAGATTTATAGCATGTATTGCCGAGATATGAAAGAACTTCTCATCTATTCCAAAAAAGATGGATATTTGCGAGATATGTTAAACGGAAAAATAATGTGGAATATCGAGGTTACATTATAAATAAAAATCGAACTATGTCAGAAAAGGAATTCATCAACGAGCTTAAATCGCTCACCGAAAAGTACGAAGAAGCCGAAGCGAAAAGAAAGGAACATGAAAACCTTATCCGTAACGGAATGTCCACTGAAGAGTGTGAATCAACCTTAGGCTTGCTCTCCAAGGAAATTGACGCAATGGGCGACATCGCAAAGTGCTGCCAAGACTATTTCAATAAAGTTGTATAAATAAATTTGGAATTGTCATTTATTTTGCTTACCTTTGTATCAGAAACTTAAAACAAAGGAATTATGCATATCAGACAACTCGATGTTACCGTGCGTGAAATCGCAAAGAACTACATCAACAACAACGATGAGAACGGGGTTATCGGCTACGATGGAAACCTCAATATCCGCCCTGCGTATCAGAGGGAATTCGTTTACAAGGACAAGCAGAGGGATGCGGTTATCTCCACTATCCGCAAGGGTTATCCGCTCAATGTAATCTATTGGGCGAAGAACACCGATGGCACTTTCGAGGTGCTTGACGGGCAGCAGCGCACCATCTCTTTCTGCGACTTCGTGGCAGGAAAATACTCCATCAACGGAGAATACTTCCACACCCTTTCCGATGCGGAGCAGGATGAAATCCTCAACTACCACCTTATCGTGTTCGTGTGCGAGGGGACGGACAAAGATAGACTTGATTGGTTTCGCACCATCAATATCGCAGGCGAGAAACTCACCGAGCAGGAACTCCTCAACATCAACTACACGGGCAAGTGGCTCTCCGATGCAAAGCGCAGATTCTCCAAGACAAACTGCGTGGCTTACAAAATCGCAAGCAATCTCGTAAGCGGCTCTCCTATCCGTCAGGAATTCCTTGAGACTGCCCTTGATTGGATTTCCGAGGGGAATATCGCAGAGTATATGGCGGCTCACTATCGGGATGAGAACTCCGATGAACTTTGGGGTTACTTCCAAAATGTCATTGATTGGGTGAACTCCATTTTCCCGAACTACCGCAAGGAAATGAAAGGACTTGATTGGGGCAAATTCTACCGCACCTACAAGGACAATACCTACAACGCTGAAGAACTTGAAACCGAAATCAGCAACCTTATGGCTGACGATGAGGTGACTTGCAAGAAGGGCGTTTACGAATACGTGCTTTCCAACGGCACGGCAGTCAGCAAACTTTCCCTGCGTGAATTCTCCGAAAAGGACAAGCGCACTATGTACGAGAAGCAGCACGGGCTTTGTCCGATTGACGGGCAGCACTACGAAATCTCCGAAATGGAAGCCCACCATATCATCGCTTGGGACAACGGGGGCAAGACAATACTTGACAACTGCGTGATGGTGGCGAAGAAAAACCACAAAGACATCCACAACGGGCTTATCACACCAACCGAACTCAAAGAAAAACGTGACGCATTGGTTGCGTAATTCCAACAAATAAGTTTCAACCGAAAGGCACTCTCAACCGAGGGTGCTTTTTTTTTACTATCGCCTCACCATCCTGAGCCCTGACGACGTAAACAGTTCATGTATTGCATAATATAAAAAAATTTTCCACTTTTCCAAGGATTTTCGGCAGTATTTTGTACACTTTTCCAA